>Ga0210040_10000520_pt1 | contig 64385 bp, 67 predicted proteins | sample CryGeyCG12114_NA_FD_185462 | JGI IMG/M metagenome (GOLD analysis project Ga0210040, IMG submission 185462) | Groundwater microbial communities from aquifer - Crystal Geyser CG19_WC_8/21/14_NA (SPAdes) (version 2) | ecosystem: Environmental > Aquatic > Deep subsurface > Groundwater | place: USA...
ATGATGAAATGATTTTACAAGTTTAGATTTCAACAGAAACACACGATACTAATAATAAATTGTTATGACCATGAAGTGGAATGCAGAAATGCCGTTTAAACTACGCATTGCATGGCCATGCAAGCTCCTCTAACTCCAGTATAATACCATGCTTGAAAAAAGAGTCTTTATATTGACACGTTTGACACGCGTGTCGACACGAATTTTTCGTGTCGTGTCAAGGTTTGACACGTGTCAATCGTTTCGTGTCACCAATTGACACGGTTCAAACGTTTCGTGTCACCCTTTGACACGTTTCAAAAAATCAACTGACACGAACCTGACACGAAACGAAACGAACCGTTTTGAAACGTTTCAACCTGACACGTGCCATTCCCTATTATATATACGAAAACTAATAGCTAGGTGGAGACCAACCGTGCAGTACAATAAGTTGATTGATGAAATTTATCGATTCTTGCCGTCCTATTGAAATAAATTCTTACGCAATAAAACTCTGCAAATGACTATACAAATATTTATACTCAAATGTAGTTTCTATCATTTGTGAAAAAAGGATTACACGCCTTTCCAATAACAGCGATTGCCAGTCAATAGCGTCATATGCAAGCATGTATAGATGCCTAGTGGGACCACTACAGTGACTTTCAGTTCACATGATTTGTGTGAACATGCAGAGAACACGAAACTTTTATTATTGGCTGCAACGTTTGCCATCGTTGCCATGACATTACACAGTTTACACCACTAATATCATTAAATTGGGTCAAGTTTTGGCAACTTTGGTCGATTTTAATCCATAGGTACATACTGGTACGTGAATTTGCCTACCCTACAGCTATTGTGTATAGTGCACGGTGGTTAATGGGTTACGTTAATAATGGCACTGTATACAGTGTGTCCGATATTACACAATTTAATACACCCTACTCATTGCTAATGGAATGCACCCGGTTATTTCCATACCCCTTTCACCTATGCATTCTGTTTTCAAAATGTGATTAAAAAATGAATACAATAAATAATGTAACCCTTTAAAAACGCATAGCTTATGTTAAATTGTCAAAACCAATTGACTAATGATCTTCCAATTTGAATATTTTGAATTCAGCCTGTATAGCTCATCAAATTGACTGTCGCTCATTTACTTTCCACAACAATAATGACAACTGACCCTAAAATCTTGCATAATATTTCATTAAACTATATTTATGTCCCATTTGCGTTGATCATCACAAAAGGATCCATCTAATTTCCCAAACACCATATTCCCAATGAGTAAGTAATATAACCAACCAACGCAACCCCACAAACATAATACAAAGCTAGACGAACACAATGCACATGGAAAACAAGTACAGTTCGATGTCAGTTCAATGAACGACCTTATTTTACATGCATGCATGAGGAAGGAAATTGTTTTTCGGTTCGTCCACACAGACATCATTTTGAGTCTTGCTATATAGTACATAAGCATTGAATCTTAGTTAGTAACTAACAAACAAAGGTCAATGGCAGTTCTTGAACTAGTAGATGTTTTCCTCCAGAAGAAGCACGCATCATCATCTGTACAGCCAGGTGGGAATACAATGCGTAGTTTAGTTAGTTAGTTAGTTAGTTAGTTAATCAGTCAACTCAATATGTAGGTTTTATATGCACAACAGAAACAGTTGAAGAAAAGGGAAAGGACGGTTACCGCTCAACTCGCTTATAAAACTTTAAAACATAGCTTTATCAAGCTTCTTACAGAGGCATAGGATTTGAGCTGTGATGCACTACACATGCTATATGCTATGAGTTGGTAAATTAGATTGTCTTCTACCTTGTATGCAATGGGATTCTTGTTTTTGTCTAGTACGAAGCGCACACACAATGTTTCACAACAATCACTTGCGTACCAAACCCAACGAACTAACAGTACTTTAATGATCCGGCAAGTTTGTGCGTGTTGCGTAATCATTGCGTGCATTCGTGTAAGTTAGCATTGGAAGTTGGATCCAAGAAACAAATTCATGTTGATTCTCTGTGAATTGAAAAGAGTATTGACAGACAAATATGTATTTGCCTGCCCCGCCATAGTAATTTTGACAACATTCAATTTCAAAATGGGTGGTTGACAGAACTGCAATTTGAATAATAGACAAGGAATGCAATATTCGCGTCGCATACGCCCTAAGCAAGGACTACTGCTGAATAATTTAGTAGTCTTAAGTTAGCCCTTGTAAAGGTCAAAGTCATTGTTCCGTTGTTCGAAGGGTACAGAAGATATTTCCTGGGAACTGGAACGACGCGGTATTATGCAATGAAAGGGGCAAGAAAACAATTTAACTAAAAAGTATTGACCGGGCTTTGACCCTTCCTTTGTTAAGCATGCTAAGATTGTGTATTCAAATGTCAACAAAAAATATTTTTTTACAGATTCAGGAAAAGGGGTGAGGGTCAACTGAACATTCCTACCTTGAACTTCCAAAACCAGCCAAAAATCTACATGGGTACTCCAAAAGCTGGTGTCGTGCCACTCAATAAGTTGTGAAAACAAGTGACTAAGGACTGTAGACCTTTCAATACTAGCTTGGGGTTTAGGGATAACATGCTATTTACCAGATAAGCTAATGCGGTCATTAAAAGCCCATCTACACCATATTGTTGCCTTGAAAAGTGTAGTGATAAGCTTGTCATCAATAAGCAAGAAATTGTTATTCATGGCTGAAAGACAGCTTACAATCATGGTAGTTTTTAATACAAGATTGGGTCTCTTTCATGGAAAATTTACCATTTGCTAGCATTTTTTTTATAAACCTAACTTACAAAATTGGTGGAATTATCGAACATTTAGTGTTGAAAGGAGGGTGGTTTGGTTATCTGTTGTTGGAATTTCGTAACTCTTTGCCTTGCTAACAGAACTCTCTTTGTGTGTGTCAATGTTGAAAAACCATAAAAAATAGCAATACAGTTGACTGATTTGCCAAAAAAATGTTTTTGTTTCAAAATCAAATAACATAGGGCAAAAAACGTTTTTTTAAGCTCACATCGCTTCATTGGCAGGTTGATGCGTGCTAAACATGTGTACACACAGTACAGATTGAGCGTAGGAACAGATTTTTGTACAGCTTGTTTAAGTTACTCACATCCATAGGAAACTGAAAGTACGCTGAGTCTTAACTGAAAAAAACTCTGTTTCAGTTCTAGCTATAATATGGAGTCCATTTTAATCTTGACTATTTTAGTTACTTGCATTACATAGTATAGACAAAAACTGAACCTGTGGCTGCAACACATCATAAACATAAATAAAATCCACTACAATATTGCAATTCCTTTTGGTATTTCCTTGAAACCTTAATTTCACTTTCATTTGGTTCAGCAGTATGGTTTTGTACACAATGTTGCGGTTGCCACAAAAACGAATAGAAGATGAAGATCAAAAACGGCTTTCCACATTGCATGATTTCAAAAGCACCTGCTAAAGTTCTTAATTGAACTGACTGAAGAAATTGGAGCTCCCAAAGTTTGTGCTCGCACATAGTGTGCACACTTAAATTATATGCGAAAATAATTTAACCGCTTCAATAGCAATAAACCTGAGAGCACAAATGCCGGTGGAGCTATAATAAACTATAGGTACGTGTACCGCATTCTCAAGATGATCAAGACAAACGGTTACATGCCTTCCTTATTAATACAATGCTAGTATTACAAGGAAAGCATTCCAAGTTAGGGTATGAACTCCAATTCGAATACAATGTGTACAACCGATCCTATGTGCAATAATTTTAAGAATACGAACACACCATCCAGCGTTTATTTAAGAAAGCTACCTTTGAATTACTGACTGAATGGAGATTGTACCACAGAATATAATTTCCCTTGTCATTAAAATATGTTTGTGCTTTTATTCAGAATTCCTAGAACTCGGGTATCATCATCATACTATAAATTTTATGTACAAAGTAATAACAAATTAGGGAAAGTGAAAACCGCTTTTTAATTTCCACCCAGCTTATACTCGGCAGGAACTGGAAGGAATTACATTTTCTTGTTACATGTATTAGCCTTTGCGAAACTGTACAAGGACTGATTTAATTTCCTGAGGTTCCTTTTCCCTTTCAAGCGCTTGAAACTTATGTAAGCAACAGCTAGCAGTTACCGCCCAGCTCAAAATATAACCTATAAAGCATACAAAATGACATTCATGGAGTAACAATAATACACTTTATAGGTGTCAAAGTAGTTACAATCCTTTATTTCGCAGATGCAAATATTTAACATGCGGTGCAGCTCATTTTTTATGACATTGCATACAGTTTTAAATCCCAATGCCATGAATAATATCTATTAACCTATTTCCATTCTTTAAAAACGGCAAGGCTAACCCTGGATCTTAAATCAGAGTATTTTATTCACACGTTTGTGGACACATTTTCTTTCTATGCAATTTTTTGCTGCACCACACACTTCATCTTCATAGGAAGCAAAGAGTAATTTTAACAGATAGGAAGGAAGTTATAAAATTTGATTTTTATATCAGTAAAATCTATTTGCCAACATTGTTATCACCAGTAACAGCAATGTTATTGCTGTTTTCATAAAGTTTCTTACATAGTTTGCATAGCAAACACACAGGCATTACCAATGAAAAATGTCTAAAGCTATATGATGGTTTTACGGCATTGAAATCAAAGGTGAGCAGCTTCATATCTCAAATAGTTTTGCAGTTTGGAGACATTACATTGCTTTTTGTGCTCTCAGTCTGTCAGTATCAACCAACATATGAATGATATACCTTGTAAATAGAGGCTTTAACGTGTGCATTTGTATGCATATTTCTTGTGTACTCTCTTTAATGCAAAAATTGTTTGTCTAGAAATTAGTGTACACAGTTTTTGTGTAGCCTTCGTCTGAACATAATGCACAAAAGAAGGATAAGCTGTAGTGTGCGTTCACAATTAGCATCCAAGCTCATGAATGTTGTCTGTGTACTGTACTGTTGCTATTATACTGGTGGAATACCATAATATCAATGTTAATATAATTAGAGTAAATTTTTCTGACAAAATTAGGAAACTAAACTAATGTTTACATTTGATTTGACGCAAAAGTAGTATAGATAAGCTAATTAGCTACAGCATGGTTGTAAACCCTAATGAGCCCTAAGCGATCCCTATTTTTAAACAATGGGCCGTGTACATATGGATTGAAGTCAAAAGTCTTTGAAATGTTATCATATGGCTCAATTATATATCAGCGAAAGCAAAAATATATTATGCTGTATTCGAAAACATCAGGTAACCTACCTAATGAGGTCGTTGCGAGCGATATTAATTATTGTATTTCACGGTTACAGTCCCGTAAACTGAAATTTACGCAACTAACAACCTGGCAATGTAAACCTTTTAATTGCAATTAAGTGAGCGAGGATAATGCGGAAGGAAATCGCTTTTTATTTGCAATACGAATGACATGTTGATTTAACAAAGCTGCAAAAAAAATTTAGGAAAAAACCAGTTCACATTTGAATTGTGCGTACAAGTGGTACAAGTTTACTCAAATATATTGCTAAACTTATAGATATGCCCATGCCCATGCATTATCAGCCCCGAACATTGCATTCATAATTTTTGCAAGTCAGGAATTCAATTCCCCGATGGCTTATAAGGGCGAAAATATTAATTTACTCAATTCAGCCCAAGTCTCCAAGTCCACACATAATGTAAATTCCTTCATGCTTACTTATGATCAAGAGTATTCTAATTCAACGCACTGTAGATCCCTGCAAATCCAGTGATTTACTTCATATTTACATTACTCTGTACAAAGTCTTTGAAAGGCGAATGGCTTTTAGATACTACAGCGCATTGCAGTGCAATATGCATGTAAATGTTGAATTGTACTATGCAGGGTCTAGAGCACGTGCTCGCTCATATTGCAAATTGCATTCATTGACTTCCCTCCATTGCATTGTCCATTTCGGGTTAATGTTTGCGTTAACGCCACCGAACATCTGATACCATTTTTCGGAAATTCAATCGATTCCAACCATAGCATTCAATTAAAACATTCAAATCCAATACTAGTACTACATGATTTGTGCAAAATCTTCAGGGTTTTACAAAGTTTGCGCAGTTACAGACCAGACCGGACCATCATCCGTAAAAATATTTATCGACTACTGTGTAAATCCAAGAGAGATCATGTTCCTGTTAGGAATGCGAAATAAATAACGTAAGAATACAATGTTGCTGTTTAGTTGCTGCAATTTAGTTTGTCGAATTCATAGAAATAGATATTACTATATTATATACACGAAATCGAAGTCGAATTATGAAGTTTTAGCTGCACTTCAAATATGCTTTTAGTTGCTTAATAGTTTAGTTGATTACATTATTATTCATTGTCAAGATTTTTCGAGAGCTTTCGATTGGGAATGTAGTCATTATGTTTTTTATTTTTCTGGCAAAGCTATTAATTTAATGGGCGCTATCCCAAAATGCAATATCCAATAATCCAAATACGTCAAGCCTATAAAGCCCATTACAGGATTATGTTGGCTTGATTGATAGGGGTGGTGCGTACGTATGTCATGCTGCTCGAAGTTTAAAAAGAGGATAGTGTTGACGATGGCTTCTGTAAATTCATCAGATCTTGTATCCCAGCAGCCCGATTCCAACAACAACCAGAATGAAAAAGTAAAATCGGGGTCTGGGTGGTTTTCTCATGTAAAGATCACTAAAAGGAAACCCCATACCTGGAGGAGATTAATAACGGAGAGCGATTATTTTTCGGATGCGTCAGTGAAATATTTGACTGGTATTGCCGGATCCCACCTTTACATGCCGCCTGGGTTTGAAATAAAAGACTGTTGGCTCCCAGATTTGAACAGCCTACCTAGTGACACATTTGCGGGGGTGACAACAATGAATCATGAATTATGGAAGGCAAAGACCGTTGACCCTAAGCCGGCTTTGGAAGTACCTGCGAACCAAGACGACAGTCAAAGTAATGTTATTTTTTGATGAATCATTAATATATCAATACGCTTTTTTGAAGCCCAAAATATGCATTCTTTCTTCTCACCTTTTCATGTTAGTCTTGTTACTCTTGTATTGTAATATTCTAGATCGATTAAAACAAGAACAGATGATGCCACAGGTAGCAGCAGCAGACCAACCGTCATTGCTACGAAAGTCCAAGAGGTGTAAGTTAAAAAGCAGATACAAAGCTCATGATGGCTCGTCTTCGGATTCAGAAGTATGTCATGCAAATCAAAGAAAGGCGAAGGTCAGGAGAAAGAAACAAGTCAAGAGTACCGCAAACATATCGCTTGTTACCACCAAGTAATATTTATATTTGCTTTGAATATGCAGTTCCTTTTCATGACTTTATATATTTCCATCTCGATTTGATTAGGATTGTGGACAGCATAGTCCAGGATCTTGATATTTTGCAAGAAAAGCTCCTGAGCTACAACTCCCAAATTGAAGATGTAAAAAAATTACTGAACTGTCATCTGGCAGCAGTCTTTGAGCTTCCTCATGACCATATTCCTACCACCACCACAACCGCTCCCTGCAGTAGTGCGATTGATAGCAGTAGTGAGCGAAAATACGAGAACTCCTATGAAAAAACTAATATTTCATCTCCTGTTACTCCTGGTGGTAGTCGTAGTAAAGTTGCTCTTGACATTGACAACAGCCAAAACAAATCATGCGTATACATGGAAAAGGAAATCCAGGAATCTGTATCTTCTTCCATTTCTACTCATAGTAGTGAGAACATTCCAAGTAACACGTCTTTTTCGCTTGACGTTACCAGTGATGAAGAGGACCCCACTACTTCTTTAATTTCAGAAGTTAAAGATCAAGGGTTAGATATTGCAAATAGTAGTAGTGATGACGAAAAATGTTGGGAATTTTCTGACGACGAAACAGACGAATCTGTAGAGCCATCCGAAGCGTCAGAGGGAGATGAGGGCTTTCGCATATATGACACTGATTCCGAAGACAAGTATCTTGAAAAACTTGAGGACTACAAAGAGTATGAAAATTATTTTTTCGACTCTCTTCCAGATCAAAAACCGCTCTGTGAGTTGGTAAATCGGGAGTTCTTAATTATGGGGTTTGAGGAGGACTTTACCAGTTTCTGCATCATGGAAAAATCTGTGAACCTAGCAGAGTATTGGCAAATTCAGGAAGAAATAGCTGACTTTACTAAAATACGTACGCATACTTTTTCACGATACGATATTTGGTGTTGGATATTTTACTTGCATTTGTTAAGGGTACAAATATATAATTTTAGGAAGTAACAAAGAACTGGATTCACCCAAAGCGTCTAATTTAGTACTGGTCTTTTCTGAGAAGGATAATTGTTATCACAGAGCTGTGATTAAAGAACTGAAGGAGAATAATTCAATTGCGTATGTTCATTTTATCGATGTTGGAGGATTTCTTGATGTTGCCACTAAAAATATAATCCGTACAAACCGTACCATGGCTCAGGTTGATGTTCCATAATATGCTATATGCTGAATTAAGTAATGTTAATGAATTATGTTTTATAGGAATCAAATCTAATGTTATGTATAATTGCAGTCCCCCGCTTTTGGATATTGCGTGAAATTGAAAAAAGTAGAAAATGAGAGCTTTAAGCTACTTCTAAAAGCTGATTATAATCGACTAATTCTTGGAAACATGTCAGTGCCGCTCTTGTTGACATATGTTGTAAGTTGTTGTTATTTTATTCATGTTTCCAGTTGCTCGCTAATGATGAGCTTTAACTACGTTATGGTCTACATCCGTATTCGTTAGAATAAACGACAAGGAGAAACATTCGTATCACTTACGAAGATGGGAACTGATTTGTACAAGATGATCTTAGATGAGCAAACGTGGGAATGGGAGCGATTGCTCACCGTCAATAATTGTTCTGCAGACGTCGATATCATCAAAAGTAAATTATTGGAATTTATTATTGAGCTGATTATTGTTCATACTTGTAGTCAATTCTGTTTTGCTTTGTTCCGAAGTACACAGCTAGTGCATTTCTAAACATTTTATTTCTTATGCAGGATCAGCGTATAAACAGAGTGTGACTCCTGAGCCTTTGAACCTAGCTCCAGGCACTGATTTTATGGCTGAATTAGTCAAGATTTCTGATAATGATGAGTGCTTGAACCTCATTCATATTGAGCTACCTCATATTCAACGGGAATTTGACGTTCTTAATCGACAGATAAGGAAGTATGCACAGTCAGTGAAGATGGATAAGTATTTTCCTGTCAGAGAAAACTATTGTATGGTGTATCCAGGTAAGTCTCGTTTGTATCTCCTTAAATAACTAGTGCGAATCTAATATTGAACTTCCGCAGTGAATTGCCCTGAGTTTCGAGATATGCGTCTGAAAGGAATCGGGCGCTGGAACCGATGTATGTGTGTTCGTATCGAGAACTCGACATGTGCAATTGGACTAGATAACTTGGAAACGTATGTATTGACACAAGAGAATACTGAAAATATATTGAAAATTTCAAGAATTCCTCCCGAGTTTCTGTGTAAAGTCCCTTTCATGGTTGTTAGGGCCAAAGTAGATGGTATGCTTTTAATCTCACCGAATTAGGAATTTTCGAACATTAACATTGTGTGGGTTTTTAATTTGGAAGACTGGTTAACATTATTATATTTTTACAGGCATTCCATTTGATGAATTAAAAAAAAGTGCCTCAAAACTGTCTTTGCCTATTCGAATCAAATGCAGGATCACTGGTGTTGATTTAGCAAGTGGATATTCTATAATTTCGAGTCCTGCTTTCGTTAAAACTTGTTGAAAATCGAATCGTATCTTGCACAGATTCTCTGTAGTATCTAATGTAATCAATTAATTATTGCATCATGGTACTTGCTACTATGATGCTATGTGTCTATGCTTCTTTATTTATTGTTATGATTGTTATATTTCGAAAGGTATGTAAAACGTTACCTTATTAAGAGAGAATCTTCATAACTATAAATTTCAAGCGATTTATTACATAAACAATGTTATTGCACAATAAACGAGAGTCACACCGTTAAAAGATCTTATGTTTTTCTTGTAGTATAGATAAACAGTTTATCTTAAAGCGTTAGTACTTTGTTAATTATCAAAATGAAAATCAATGTTATAAGGTATCTTTGTCGTCGCCTTTAACATGCAGTTAAAAATCTCTAATACTTTTCTAAAAACTGCAAACAGTGGATAAGTTAAATATTAATAATTTAAATCGTAAAACACCACCGATTTAGATTTGATGAAAGAAGAAAATCTAAGCTGGGGGTTGTTTGTGATGCGACCAGCCATGGAAGCATTTGGTGAATTTTTTGCTTTCTCTTCCTTTCAGGGACGCGAATAGTTTTCTAGGCTTCTCAGGTTGTTTGGCTCTCAGATGCTGAATATATACTTGAGCACTTTTGTACGCCAATTTAACCTCAACTTCGGAAGATTTGGAGCCTAACCATAGGAATACTTGATCCCCATTGTCCAAAATCATAATGTCATCATCAGCCAAATCGTCTTGGCAAAAGTCAGAACATTTTTCTGACACGATGAAATATCCTTTCTCATTGGAGCAGCGAAACAGTCTTGTGAACTGCATGAAGTTTGCGTCTTTTTCATACTCCTGTTTCTCACCGAGCCCAACCCAAAAGAAATTTTCGGGCTCTTCTCCTTCGTTGAGAATTTGCAAGCTGTATTCCTCCTACAACATTAAAATCAGTCTTGTCAGTTTATGAGATAATAAATCAGTTTACTGGGGCAGTGATACATTAAATTTGGTACTAACCGGTTTGAAGTATTCAGCTATAACATCTTGGGCAACTCGAGCTTCATCCTCTGAACTTTTTTCTCCGATCCATAAGTACACTATGCCTGAACCCTCTTCAAACGGAACTTTTAAGATGTAACTGCCAAAAACAATTGTGTATCATTAATATATATTTTATCAAAAGGAGCATCATAAAAAGCTAATGATTGATTACTAAGAGCACATAGTCCTTACCAAAAAGCTGAATTAAGTAAAGAAGAATCGGTTTTGATTTGAATAGTTCTCGTACACAAAGACGAGTTTCCATTCGATCGCATTTGATAAAATTCAACATCTTTACTATTTTTCGCTTCAGTTCTTTTGCCAGTCTTAATCAGCATCTTTCGTTTAAAATGGGCCAAGAATTTGAACGACTCCTGCTGCTGATGTAAACGCACAACCTCCAATTTATCCCCAAACAAATGTTCGAACTTTTTTTGTAGACTAAAAGTAAATGTAAGCCACCCCATATTACTGGCATCTCTTCCTTGCCAAAAGTATACAACACATTGTGAATCCTCTTCAGCTTCTTCTTCCGTGCCCACAGCCACCCAATAGCGACACAAAAACACGTAACAATCCCCAGAGAAAAAGATTCCCACTTCATTCTCAGGAAGCCTAGAGAATTTTTTCCCTTCCAATACAAAACACTCCATGACCTCCAAATCTTCGTTCCATTCTTCAACAAGCTGATGTGCTTCATCTTCATTCACAGGATTTTGGCGAGGAGCAAATAGGGAAGACAAGTCTGTCTTTGTTTGCTGCTGTCCAGCCCATTTGGTCAAGTCGGCCCCAGTTCTCTGGACTGATTCAGCAGTCCTGGTAAAGTCCACAGCAATAACATCATCCCAACCATAAAATTTGGATTTGAAAACCTGGTTTTCTGAACCTTCTTGCACTCGGGTGACAAGAGAATACTCACGAGGTCTATCTATCATCTGAAACAACTCGTGCGACAGTTTAATAGATGCAGCTCGGACCAAACGAGTTGACTTTTTACCAATCCATACATAAACATCTGAGTAGCAATCCAATATATACACATTCTTCGATTGCAATAATTCAGGGGTCAATTTGTTGTGAGGCACTTCAACTTGTGGAAGTTCCAGATAACCCATTCCCAGTCCAACTTGATACAGTCGGGGCACAGTGGGTTCCGTGTCCACTGGTACATGTTCCTACACAGAAGTTCAATATAATTTAATTTCCATGGTTGCAGTTACTTCAAAAAATAATGTACTTCAATCGGATAGGCGATAAACATGAACAAAATGAAGTTAAGAAGGGGACATCATTAAATAGTAACTATTCTTAACTAGAACGTTAGTGCATAAAGTACCAAAAAAAATGTATCCAGGAGTGTTCCAGGGAGGTCAGTGCATGACCACAGAATTGGCGGAGGAACATTTACCACGCAAATTACCCAAAGTATTGTACAACATGCCAAAGAAGATAATGCCAGGTAACTCGAAATTTTAATTTTAAATGGATTGCAAAAGCTTTTAGTTATATATTAACAAGTATCCACATTAGGTGGCTACAGCTGCTATACGTCATCAATAGACAGAGACAGAATGGAAAACTATCAAAGGAGGCAATGGGAGCAGCAAAATACAACAGGCTACTTTCAAACTCCAACTGCGTCCGAATCAAAATACTCAAAATCTCCTCAAGAAATTCAAGGATATGTAACTAATTTGGAGGAAGACTGTTGTTACACAGAACCTCCTAGTGTAATAATATCTCCCAGACTCGCGAAACAAAATCGCCCTCGTAGGGATCAACAGAGCCTCTCAAATTCTTCTAAATCCTACGAAAATCCTCTAAAACCGCCTACTTGTGGATGTGGAAAAAATGATGGGGGTGTGAGAGCCAGGGCAAGAGAATATGATCATCATCGAAAAAACTTTGGAAGCTCATCCATGAAAGATCAATGCGACAAAGAGTTACAACATTTAGGAGGCCCATGGGGATCAGAATATAAACATAAATACCGCTATCCAAAGCCAAGTTGTTATCGTGGAACTGTGACCGATTTAATGCTACGACCTGGATGGAACAAGTCCATAAAACCTAAAACACCTCCCTTATTTCGACCGACGATTTCATATTTTGAAGCAAGACTAAAGGAGCTGGAACAATTGCTATCAATGAATTCGGACGAAGAATTAGATTTTGGAGGACATCCTGACCCAATTCAAGAAGATAGGAGGTTACAGAGCCAATATAACAAGGGAGCGTACGCACGTTCTATAGAGATGGAACTGTGGGACAATAAACAAAACAAGAAAGCTGATTCACCCTGGGTACAGTTGCTACCCCCACCTTGCGACAAAAAAGATGCTACATCAAAAACTAGGGGAAGGAAGAAAGGGAACTTTTAAGCAATAATGTTGAGGTCCAATGAGATTGGCTATACCTTGATAGATTCAGGTTGACCACCCAAAATTGTCCAAAATTCTTCGATCTCCTGACCTTCATTGAATACACAAATGTCACTCAAATTCTTCCTTTCTTCCTTATTAACTTTTTCGGCCATTAATCTGTACAAAAGCAAAAGATTAAATTCGCAGTCTAAGTAATCACAGGATCACAAAGTTCTTCCATGCATGCGTTTACTTCCTCCTCAGCTTACCTTGTTTTTGGTCGTAATGTACTTTTAGATTTTTTTCCAAGCCACACGAAAATTTTAAGCCCGGCATCTAGAACAAATATGTGCCGAGGATCCAATGAGTCACCACCTACAAACACTGGCTCAAGTTGAATAGATGATCCCTTGCCATGTACTCTATACAGTCTTGTAAAATATTCCTACAAAAAATTAATAGAAACAAATATTGAAATGCTTTAAATCCATTAAAAAATAGTAGTTCTGCAATGCAATTAAAAGAGAACTCACTGTTTCATCAACTGTATAAAATCCACTGGCAGTTCTACCTCCTTCAATGTAAGTGACTTCGTCAAAAAGAGATAGAAATTCGTCCGATTCTTCAGTCTGTTCTTCTCTGACAGTTCTACATTGGGCTCCAAGATAGTTTCTTAGATTAACAGCATGAATTGCAGAACAAGCTCGTTTGTCCAGCTGAAACAAATAAGTCATGTTAACCAAAACCATTTTGTTCAAGCAAGGTTTAAAATAATATACTAATATATAGGAAGGTAAAACTATATAAAATGATACACGAATATAAGAGACGTACCGTAGCTTTGGACCCAATCCAAAAGTAAATCTTCCAATCTAAAGAATTATTCTGGTCCAACACAGTTTGCAAAACGATGTAACAATCTCCTTCATAAAATTTTCCATATACTGACTCTTCTATCTGATTAGGCAAAAAGTTTTCAATTTCCCAAACACAGATACCCGGAATTTGACCCACATCTTCGTCGAAAAATTCAGAATAATCAAGCGGCGGTTTTTCTAAAGCTTCATCCCACCTGTGAGTCAAACATTAACGATTCTTGTATTTTTAAAACAGAAAAATTAACACTAATAACTGTCCAACTAGATTCACCTTTTGGGTTTCAAAGACTCCATTTGCTTCGCTTCATTATAATTTTTATTGTCCTTGTCTTTCGCAATATCCTTCATTCCTTTAAGAATTTTTGCTTGAGCTGTATCCGCTTCAGCTGCGGCAGAATCGACATGCCGACGCCTCAGACGCATTTTACGCGCTATGGGATCCTTACTCGGTGCTGCAAATCATAATCATACAAAAAAAAAGTCAGATAAAGTGGTTTCAAATAATCATCTTTCCGCAGGCAGACCGACATTAAAACTGAAATAGTAAGTACCTGGTGCTGGTTGAGGAGGTATTGCAGCACCAGCAAGTCTGAGTTGATTTTGAAGCGAAAAGTCAATATTATAAAACTGGACATCCCTACCAGAAAGCATACTTTCTGTTGGCTTTGGTGGCATTACTAGGTCAGGGTTATCTTTCAAATCTAGCTGGTCTAGATCCGTTAGCAAGTGAATAGCATCTGGCAAAGTAATCAAGCGATTTCCACTTAAAATAAGTTTCTTTAAAGATCCACATCTGCTCAAAAAAAAAATTAATGATTTAGGTGCATTCAGTATAAAAAATAGCGAGGCTAGGTTGATCGAGACGTTTATAATTTTACCTGCATAAGCCCTCGGGAATCATTTCTAACCGATTGTTGCATGCAGAAAATACTTGAAGAAGATTTAGTTTTCCAATTCCAGAAGGAATTCCTTCAAAATCTAGCTGATTATCATTCACAAGAAGTCTTCTCAAAGAGCTCAGTTTACATAATGATGCAGGTAAAGTGGTCAATTCATTTCTGCATAAATTTAGCACTTCAAGCTTCTGCCAGATATCAATGGCGGAAGTTAATTCTTTCAATTGATTATCGCTCATATTCAGTCGTTTAAGACTTGGAACTGAAAACAAGCCGTCGGGTATTTTCGTAAAACTATTTTTGCTAAGGTCTACATCGGTCAATCGTGTTAATCCTTCTAAATTATTTGGCATGTTGGTCAACGAGCGTTGAGTATTCCGTAAATGCAGTGTTTCCAAACTAACTAGAGAGGGCAATTGTCTAAAATTTGATAGATTAAGAAAAAAACATTTTGTAAAAATCGAGTCTTTCATACGAATACCTTTTGCAATACTTTATCACTAGCCTTTAGCCTACTCACCTGAATTGAAACATAGCTAAAGGATTATCATTTAGAACTAAAGTTTGCAAATGGACTAGTCTTCTGGTTTGTGGAGGCAACGTCTCGAGCTTATTATTGCTCAAATCCAGGTGAAGAAGATCACTCAAATTCATTAGGACATGCCCAGGAATGGTGTCCAAACTTAAATAAAAACGAACAAATGAAAAATACATGTTTTCTAGAATCTAATTTATCATGAATGGTAGATTAAGCATGACTTTACTGTAACAAACTGTATAAGTAACAATATCAATACTTACTTATTGTGGCTTAAATTTAAGACTAAAAGACTCCTCGCCTTGTCTAATCCTTGCGGCAAATCGTTCAATCGATTATAACTCAAATCTAGCGTCGTGAGGTCCTCCAGATCAAAAATTTCAGTTGGTACACCAGAACTTTTTATTTTGTTATGTCGCAAGTTGATAGATCGTAAGCACGAAAGATTTGTCAACTCGCCATAAATTTTTTCTAACTCATTCCTGCACAAGGAAATGCGTTCGAGCTTCTGCAAATTCCCAAGTTCAGTGGGAATTTCTTGGAGCATGGTTCTGTCCAACCGAAGCCATCTGAGACTTTGCATGTCTTTGACTGACTCAGGAAACTTTTTAGTCTAATCATACAAACACAACAAATAAATTCAAATACCATCGAAAGCTTAAAAATCTCTACCAAGGTACGTAATTTACATTGCATACCTTGAAATCATTTTGAGAAAAATCCACCCCCCTTACGAAGGGAAGCACTCCTGTTTTGGCCATCGTGAATTTGTTCTAATTCTCAGTTTTTAACAGCACTGTTTGCCGTATTTGCCGAGCAAGCAAGAACATTTAGTTACTGATTTAACTTCGTCACATTTGCAACTTTTCGTTTCAGTATTTCTACTTTCTGTTTTCAATGTTTTCAAACAGCATTTGAATTTTCTAAACCAAGCTAAAACTGATGTCACTTTCGAAAACATCAAATGACATCTTAAGTCTTGAGTGAGAGTATTTTACTATATGAGTTTTTAAAATATTCAAACAAGATTGGATTTGGCGGGCAATTCGTCTTTATCGACTATCCCAAAACCGAAAAAGGATGTACATTTTTTCTGTTCTATGTTAAGTTTGTGTGATACAATACGATAAAAGTTACGTCCTTTTTGTGGAAAGGGAGTATACACCAATTGACTTTCAGTCATTGAAAGTACACCATGTTACACCTGCCGCAGCCAGCCCTAACTTTCATCCATAATCCATTTTCATTCCAGCTTCAGCCCATAAAGCAAGCACCCCCATTAATATATAAAATGCAGTGGATGAAGAACAACGATGAGTTGACAAGTTGACTTAATGTTTCCGTAAACCCTTTTACTAAAGTTTTGGCTTTCTCCTGATTCTGATGTGACTAGTATACAGATAGAGGACCGATCCAGCTATTAATTTGATGTTTTAGAGGGTCCTAAGGACATACGGATGCCTTATGCAGAACTAAAATGATCTGATATATACTGTTGCTTATGTTTGCACTTCTGATTTGGGTGATTATTGCCAGAATGACAATATGGCATGTGGGTTCCAGATGTTTAGTATTGAGCGCTTACAAAACAAAAGAAATAAATAAACATAAAAAGTATATTTGACCTAGTTGATGATTAAACCGCTTAAATTCAACTAAGCTCAAAGTTTATTAAATTGAAGTTAAAAAAATATTTTGTTTAATTTGTTGAGAAATTCGGGCTCCTCTGAATCACACTTGTTTCATGCAGATTTGTTCATTTTAATTGAAGCTATTGTAAACATTTAATGATATGGTGGAATCGGGTATGCGTAATAAATTGTTTATGTTCTGTTATCCAGTAATCTCATTGCTGATTAGTGATGATGTTGAGTGGATGATAAAATGGGCTCGGGAAATGCAAGGTATATAGAATAGTATTTGTAGATTGTAGATTTGTAGCATGTAGGGGAAATGGTACATTGCATGCAAATGTGAAATTCCATTACCGATATGCATCGCTTATGGACATATGAAGTGCACCCAGATCGTTGAATTTTTGTCTGTAAATACCAGGATCAATTATGTTTCGCAGGTAAGTATATATTTGATATTGTATTTAATGGATTATAGTAGATAAGTTTTCCATTATGTTGTTTACTTAATTTTTAAAACGAGCAAAAGTATGCATATTATATGATACGCAAAATGTAAAAAAATTGCATACCATTATATTATACTGAAATGAGATTGTGTAAATAGGACAGGACATATTCATAAATCAATTTATTCATTCTACCAAATAGCTGCATCGCAGTTTAAGTCGGCGCTATATAAATATACTAATTGCATTTAGTGCAGCAAACTATTTTTTTTTTGTGTCAAATATAGCGTTTAAAGGAAAACTATTGGTTTTCATTTCTATAAACTTAAAAAATCCTTTTAAAGCTGACTCAAATTGCACGTGTGTATGCGGAAGTTAAAATCCACAAGTGAAGTATATAAACTGCATTTTTCTCCTTGCATTCAGAATTTATATCTCAGTCAGAATAACTTGAAAAATAAAGTGTTTGACTAAAATTGGACAGATTTTTTCATCGAATCGGCAGCCGCTGCCTAAGTTTTCCGACAGACGAAGAATCCCAAGACGCCTTTGAGCCTTCATTTCGTCCTGCCGCCATGTTTCCCGTCCTACCGGATGGCGTCCCTACAGAAGACGGCGAATGGAGCAATTGCACAGTAATACCCGTGGCAGGAAATGCTTTCATCAGCCAACATGGCGTTGAAATATCCCGTCCAAAAGAGCAGATCAGTAATGAAGGGCTGACTCAATGGTGCGATAAAAACGTCACATGCTCTTTATTCTTTCATTTAAAAAACCCGTCATCAGCATCCACTATTCAGATTGCTTTAAGACTGCGAGTACCTCAAGGTGGAAGCAGTCGTTTGGAAGCCAAATTAAATTGCATCTGCAAATCCATCGATGTATTTGGGGAAGAATACCAAATGGTTCATGTCGGTAGTTTTGGTCTGGAAAATATTCCTGAAGAAGGGGCATACTATCAGTTTACACTTCGAGGTATATGCAAAACGGGTCCAGAATTTGCAAAAGTTACACATTTGTACATCCTTGCATGTGACGAGGAAGGGACTTGTCCAGAAATATTTTGCGTCACAGATGACTTCTATTTTGGTCGACGAGGGCCATCCATCCATTTGAAATACGAGATGCCGAAGGCAGGGAATTTTGACTACTTTTATAACGAAGTATTTGTACCCGAAGGACAAGATGTGCATGGAGCGTACTTTAGTGCCATAGCATTTCATGGTGGCTACCTAGGAATGCAAGTGAATTCGCTGCATCCAGTGGAAAGAAGAATGTTATTTTCCATTTGGTCTGCATTTGAGACAGACAATCCGGATCATATTCCAGAAGAATACAAAGTTGTCCTGGTTGAGAAAGGTGAAGATGTATATGTGGGGGAATTTGGTAATGAAGGATCTGGAGCTCAAAGTTACTTAAAGTATAACTGGACTTCTGGAAAAACGTACGGATTTTTGTTGCATGCTCGACCACTTAGTATCGATTCAACAGTATTCTCTGCGTGGTTTCGTGAAGATAAAAATTCTTGGAGATTTTTGGCAACATTTCACAAACCGAAGGAAGCGACATATGTTGAGGATGTGTATTCATTTTCGGAAAACTTTTTGCCTGACACCGGACATGTGGAGCGGAAAGTGTGCTTTAAAAATCAATGGGCTAGAGATGCAGACACACAGGAATGGAAAGAAATTACTAAAGCTCAATTCACTGGGGATGAAACATCTAAAAAAGATCGCAAGGATTTTGCTGCAGGTGTTGAAAATAATCAGTTTTATCTTAGAAACTGTGGATTTTTCAGTGATGGCGTGCCCACAGGTGCTGAGTTTGAAAGATGTGCATGTATTAATGGAACACCACCCAATGTAGATGTTTTGAATCTTCCGAGATATAAATAGGACCTGGCAGCCATGGGAAAAGTGACTTCCGGAGTTTTGTGCTGGATTACTAGATTTTCCGTTTATTTTTTTGAAATTATTTATTATTGTATGCTTGAACTTACTTTTCTCAGGTTCTTCATTTGTAAGATAATGATCTAATTGTTGAATAAAATATTTATTTTTAAAAGCCTAAAAGTGATTTCATAAACCGTCATAAAAGTAAGGCAATATTTTTGCCCGTATGAGGCAGTGACCTACGACCAAATGCTCAAGTGATTGAAACAGTTTGTGGCGCATAAAAATAGGTGGGGCTAACCCGGGCTAACCGGCAAAACATAATAGTCGTACTCGTAGTACTTATAAATGCTGGTACTCTGGTACTAAAATTGAATTCTTAAGTTTTACTTTCGATTCAAGCCGTCGCATGAATCTGTTAGCTTTGTCCTTATTCCCCCACATTTTTATAATCAGGTGGGTCTGCAGAATCGATCTGCCCTTGTACTTTACCCAGACCTCCATTCACTACTCCGAAGTGTCCGTTTAAAATTCAAATCTTAAGACAGGGCGTCGTTAAGCAAGTCGAGTAGCATCGTGCGGGTTTTTAACTCGTTCGCAGAAGAACATAGAGATTTTGAATCAATTTAACGCGGAAAAGAGTATTTCCTAATATTATTATCTCGGATTTTCCTGGAGCAGAGTTTTTTAATCACATGAATTTAATTAAATGTCAGTTCTAATCAGCTGGATCCTAGTTTGATGGATTAAATCTATATAGGAACACATGGGCTGCTTTCTAATCATGATTGGAGATTTTTCTCTTGACCTATAAGCTGCACTTGTGAAGTAAATAAAAATAATACAGATTATGTATGTTGTGTTTCTTAAATGGAAAACTGCAGGCTTTTTCTTCATACGTTTAGTCCTGGACATCCGAAATCGTTTGTTATTATGTCTCAACCTCGGGCACTGAAAGGTGTGTCCTCAGGAACACGATTGGATAATGGGGAGATAGAAATGCGACGGGAAATTGGGGAATGGAAACGGGTATTGGAACTTTTGGAAGCTTGCAGGAGTAAAGGGCCTTCTTCGGCCAGTGGGGATTCCTTGATTAATTTTTTACTTGCGGAAGCAAAACTAGAATGCTGGTTAGAAGAACACCAACCTACTGAAAAGCATTTAGCTGGTGCAAAAACTGCACTTGTAGAAACAAAGAAGAGCATTCTGCAGGCCTTGACTCAAGCAGGATCCCTGGTAAATTATTTGAAAGAACTTGATTAGTACAGTTATTATTTTTCACGCATTCTGAGTGCCCAAAATAATCTCTGAATCCTGTTTCTTCGATATGTACAGTCGGGAATCGCAACCGATGCACGTATTCTACTGGCTAAAATCAACTATGCTTCCGGGTTGTACGAAGAAGCTCTAGATGAACTTGAAAAATCTCGTTTTGAAGATTTGGAACCTACTAGTGGCTATGAATCTACTGTTCGAAATTGTCAACTAATGGCTGAAGCTAATGCGATCAAGGCTTACTGTCTAGAAAAAGTTGGACGGTCTTGGAGAGCCACCAAAAATTTAAGTGAAGCTGAGAGGAAAGAAGAAATAATTCAGAAATATTTGCGTGCTGCTGATTTAGCTGTTACGTACTTTCAGGGGCAAGAGAAACTTTCGTTGAGCTCCCAATCAGCTACGATCGTAACAGGTATTTTCGTTAGAAAATATATATTGTTGTATATAATGAACTAGGACTTCAAATGGGTCTTTTATGCACAAGCGCATAAAAAGACTGACTCTAACAAGTTATCCCAGCAAATGGAAGTCCTATACTAACAATGTATTTCCAAAATAGCGTTTGTGAGGATTTTTTTAATAATCAGCCCAAAATTTTCCTCATGCCTTCTAGTTTTTACACTCAAATTATTATAATTTGGAGTAGCCATTAAGCTTCTCACAGTATTGAAATCCATTTAACATGGTGTTTGAGGAAAAAATTCCTTGTCTACAGTGAATTGTAAGGTGTTATATATCCATTTAAAAAGCCCCAAAAATTATCTATATCATTATCATTAGGATGATTTTGTGAAAAAGATATTTTGCACGTAAATAATTTCTATTGAAATTAAATTAGTTCCTGTCCCCACTGTTACTACTACTGGGTCAACTCAGAACATTCCACTAACTCAGTCTCCACATCCTACTACTACAACTGTGGAAAAAAAGCGTGCCAGTTCCTTGTTAGATCATGCCGTTCGAAGAGGTCCAACTTTGTTAATAGAAGCTGGACGAATTTTAGAAGCGGAAAACTTTGTTCATTCCATTTTAAAAACTCAAGAGACCCAACTTTTTGCACCCATCCGGCTCATGCTGTATCGAAGATTAGCAGAGTTGATTTTACGAGCGAAATGGGAGAGCGACGCATCAAGAAAGCTGATATCCAAATCTTATACTGGAGCCAAATTGTTCAGTCCAAATAATGCATGGGAAGATTTGTTTCTGGTACTCTTACTGGGTGAAGTCATGGTTGTAAGAGACGGAGTATTAAATCAAAGTCCGGAGTTCAAGAAGGCCCGTGAGCTAGCAAATTTGAACGCTGCAGCTGTATTTGATTTACTCGCTTTAGCTTTAGGAAGATGGGGACAATGGGGAATTATTGCAGGTAATTGGATATAGTAGTTTGTGAGTTTTTGAAATGATTGCTAATAGCGGAAAATATTTTTGCTGATTCACTTTTTGTTTGGAAATATTCGTAGAAACGTTGGAAAAGGCTTTAAAATTCAGTTTTGAGGAAACTCATATTTGGGCACAATACGGGCTCACATTTCATGCGGCAGGTAATCCGTCAAGGAAAAGTATGTCAACGATTAAAGAAGGCGCTCGGCATAGCAAGCGGCCAGCCTCCTTATTACTGATGAAAGCTCAGGAAGAATTTCTAAGAGGATGGATTGCTGAAGGATTGAAAACAGTAAAAGAAGCTAAAGGTGAAGGAGGCCACAAATTAATGCAAAAAGTGTGGCTGTATGAAGGAATTGGAGAATTTCTGATGAGCTTCTCTCAGTCCACTAATCGTATGAAAATGAATCATCTAACGAATTCATTGAATGCTTTGCAAAAGTAAGAAAAGCATGTGGAATTGCTGTCTATATAGACTCTCTTTGACGATGATATTGAAATATTATTCTACGATTTTTAGGGCTGCAGATCTAGACCAGCTTGATTACTTAGTGTTTCACTGGCAAGCTAGAGTTTATGCCTGGCAGAATGATGTAGAGTCTGCTCTTGTATACGCTGTGAAGGCTTTAAAAGCATATCCATTCCATTTACCAACCCTGGAGCTTATTATTTTGCTGCTCTCTGCGCAAAAAAATTATCCGGATGCTCTCTCGGTTGTTGAAGAGTCTTTGGATGAATATCCTGATCATTTAGGATTCCTCCAATTAAAAGCAGCTTTGGAGGACAAGTTTTATGGACCTGAAGCAGCTTTGCCAACACTCAAGAACATGCTCATTATCTGGAAACATTTGTTCGAGGATGGTAATCTTGCTCGCAGTGACAGTCCTGAGTCCAAATACAATGCTCACCTCCAATTTCCAAGTCCTACAGACAGAGAAACTGTTTGTAAGTTTTGTCAAAAAAAAACTGTTTTTAGTGTTTCATTATGTGTACTTGTAATTTTGCTATAATTTTTTTTGCAGCCCTTGCATCATTTCGAGTTGCCCCCTCACTCGCTGGGTCTTCTAGCAATACTGCTAATCTTACTGCTGGCGGATTCAGAGCAGATGCCGCTCTGTCTGAAATTGCATCTTCTTTCAGTATTCGTGTAAGAATTCCGCTTTTCTTAGTTAGTAGTTCGGCAATGGAATTCTTTTTTTTATTCAATTTTCCTGATCACAATATGACATAAATTGCTAAGCGTTTTGTAGATAGTTGTAAAAAAATGAGAATGAGATTAATCTAAAACTGTATATTTCCCAAACACGTACCACCTGACCTTATTAATGTACTTAAATAATACTTTTTTTGTTTTTCAGCAAGGATCTTTCATTCATTCCAATGCGTTGGCTGACTTGGCCTGGACGGCACAGCTAAATATTTGGCTAATGCTCGCAGATTTATACCTCAAACTGGGTCAACCATCTCAAGCATTATCGAGTATAGAAGAGGCTGCCCAAATATCTGGTGCGCACCCTGAAGTTTTATATCTTGTAAGTTTTACTTTCACTTACTATCTACGATTTATCTTTCTCATCATCATTTAGTGCAAATAATTATTTTGGTCACGGCCTTGTTATAGCGAGGTCAAGTATTTGAGTTCAAACATGAGTACGGTGATGCCAGAGTGGCCTATGAAAGTGCTGTAGCTGTGGACCCAACTCATGTAAAATCACTGCAGAGTTTGGCATTGATGCAGCATTACTTTGGAAGCCATAGACTGGCGGAAAAAACACTACAGGATGCTCTGAGGATTGATCCATTCGATCACTATACGTGGTACAATCTTGGGAAAGTATTTGAAACACTAGAAGAATGTTCGGAAGCCGTAATTTGCTTATCAAAAGCATTAGATATTGAAGCCATGGCTCCTGCGCTTAGCTATTCTGTGGTTCCTATGTGTTTTGACTAATATTTTCTCCACTTTTATTTTTATTGCCTTAACATATGTGTTCCCGCCTCGTAGTTTAGCCTGACAAATGTAGAATTTTAACCTAATGAATTCAATCACATCAATCCATATTCGCAAGTATGTTGTCGTTCTGATAGTATTACCAAACTAAAAGTAAGAATATAAAAAGTGAATGTCCGCAAGCGGAATGAAAAATTATATCGTAATAAAATGTAGTCATTGTGTGGTGACCCGAGTGATATTTTCGCAAATTCTGTACGTACCATGCATTCTCATACCATGGTACTTTCTATAGTATATGCGTAATCGTTTATCTTTCTTGCTTTATGCATATGTACATATAAGTGCAAATGGCGCTGACATTGTCATTTTGCAAGTGACAAAAATGATTTTTTACACATTATGTGGACGTCCACTGCTACATAAAATTACTGATAACAATATATAAGATAACATCTTACTCTCTGAAATTCGTATTTAATAATATCAAGTTGCCGCAGCTAAATAAAAAAAACTTAAGTCAACATTCCATGTCACCCCTTCTTCACTTCCATGTATGAAAAAAATGTTAACACCTCGAAAAAAAAACCATGTAGATAGACGAAACCTCATCAAAATGCACTTGCGCGTCTAATCATGCAACCTAAAAGTATGGGTAAGAATTGAGAAAAATTGGTAGGGCAGAATAGCAGGAGCTTGATTCAGTTCTAAATATAGATCCCGAAAGGAAATCTTTTTATGAGTCCATTCATATCTATTTGCAGATGCTTGCAGATTTTTAGTTGTAGATCAGTTGACTCACTCAGTTTTTAGTCCTTTCCATACAGATCCGAGAATATTTTGTGCATGCATGCTTCGGATAGCTACCAAATTCCATTGAGGTAACATGTACGTCTCTATACCATAGAAGTAGATATTATGTATAATGCTTGTTTTTTATGCATTTTAGAATCATTCCTTACTGAAAAATGTCTTATATACAATGGCAAGAAATTCCATATTAAACGAACTCCGAGAAAATAAACCGTCATTATAATCAGCCTACAATTTCGTAAGTTGTATTTAATCAAGTGTAAATCGTAATAGATTCATGATCATGTATTTAACCACTGAATGTATCATGAGTTGCATTAGTTGCACGTAAATCTATTATAACAGTATCGGTGAGTCATGCATACGTTATAAAACTATTTGATTAATGTGTTGCAGTACTGCATAGTGCCAGCAAACACAAAAGTACGATGACTGTTCGCAGACTTTCACTCCATTGTGCAATAACTGGACAACCCTTACTTTCTAAACCCACCTATTATGCTAGGTTGCCTTACAGTGCATCGTACTTTCTTGTCAACAGAAAACGTCAGAGCTGTATACTTTCCTTTTGATAAATGAAGTGTAACATTTTGAACGTTAGTTAGTTGAATTCTATAATATACCACTTATATGCGGCAGCTATAGGCTTACTTATCAGAGTAAATACAGTTATTAGGAAATTAAGATTAGTAAACTCAATGCATAAAGCAATGGACTTTACGTCGGTCTTTAAATCACCCAACTTTGTTCCAGCACCCAACTTTCTCTTGGACTAACCTAACCTAAAAACAACACTTGGAGAAAGTTGGGTGCTGGACCAAAGTTGGGTGATTTAAAGACCGACGCATGGACTTTATACATAGTCGTAATCTAATCGCGCGGAACGTACCGAAGTGGGATATAAAAATTCAAGTTGAGCTTATTGCAACACAGATGTAACTACGCATAGTGAATTGCATAAACACTCAAGTCATGCTTATAATGGATTGCAAACGTGATTGAGAGTTGACAGAGAATCAAATTAAAACCAGTTGACTTCATTGATTAATTTTAGACATTTTCATGAAATATGGCTTTAAGATATGATTACCTACACCCATCATTAAATTACTTTGCGTTTTTGTGAACTCTGTTGCTGCACAGTTGCAAAAAACTGTCAATTCGCCAATTCACTGCAGAATTTGACAGTAGTGCATAATAGTTTACTTGGGATTACCTTCAGATTATCAAGCAAATGAGCTCTAGAAATTCTAGAATAGTAAAGGAACACTTCAATTACTAAAATTTATATGCATAAATCAAAGTTTAATACTTGGCCCATGCGTCACAACTCATGGCACTAGCTCAAAATGAACCCATATTTGCCAAACAGGTCACATAAAACGCCCACTCCTTCGTATTCTCAATCCCAATGCAGACAGCAAAATGTATAATGCGAGGCGAGGTAACAAAAGCCAAGACGAACGGTTTGAAGTTGACAAGACTTTTTTTTATTAATAATAATTAGAAGAGCCAAGTTGTTGCATGTAGGTGTATGGTAGCAATATAGCATTCCCAATCAAAAAAGATTATGCTGATCGATCATTAAATATATGCCATCATTATAATTATTGTTGCTCCTTTTCGCACGCACACAAAAATTGTTTTTTTAGATCATAACAAAGTGTAATAAAGCTTATAAAGAGAGGAAGAAACTACTAATAGCCACAAGAGACGAGGTAGTCGCCTAGTTTTTCCACTACTGACGCTGCTTGTTGCGGTTGGATTGGGTCCTCGTACAGTGACACCACTACGGCTGTTACAAAACACACAAAAATTCAGTTCATATGCTCATAATTTCACAGTTTCTTTCTATCGGTTTCGAATGGCTATGCAAATATGATATTTTTGGGCTGGACTGGAGAGCATATGACATGCATTCCTTCTATATATTTGCATTTGAAAATACAATGCGAGGAAGTGATAATATTGCTGATTTATGTATTGAAAATTTAGCAAGCAAAGAATGTATTGCATGTCATTAGTCACTCCTCTTTGTTGTTCACAATATCAGGGTCACAAGGAGTTTGTCATAATGTTTAACGTAATTATCTTCAATTAAATCACAGAAACTGTTAGTCACACAGAGATACAATAACTCATCAGTTATAAATTAAGTTTGTTTTGGGAGCTATTAGTGTAATTATTTCTAACTTACCTTGTTGTGTTTTCATGCAATGAACCCCTATCTTTCCGAGTTTGGCTCTGATGACTCTGTCCGTTCCTGAAAGATATATGTATCGCTGTCCTCCCAATGTTACTCCTGTGCTGGTCAAAACTTCTTGATTATCGAAAGCTGAGACCAACTTTGCTAGCTCATCTTTGCTGACCTATAAAGTACATGAAAAATGAATTTGATAAAATTAGCTCTTGTTTACCAGAGAACAGAGCGGATGTGGTTATCTTCGAGTGCTCCTTTTACTAACAACTTCCGTTGATGTTTGAAAACGCTGGTACTAGAGTACCATATATGACATAGCTAGCTACATTTTTATCGCGTTCGCTTGGTTTTGAAGAGATACTCCTTGTTAACCACATTAATGCCAAAACAAGGTTACAAATTTTAAAAGTCTCCTATATGTACACATTTTCTCATCTCAACCTAATGAAAATTTAACAAAAATGATCTTCATAAAATATAACAATACTGTACAGTACGTAAAAAACAAGAGCCATGGAATACGAATACAACAGAAATGAACTATTTAGACTTCGACCAATAAACAAGAATAAACCGACAAATAACGTTTTTGAAATGAATTCATTATTGAAATAAAATTAAAGGTACTAATATTCACATTCACCAATGAACTTTCAGCCACAAACAAAGACATCAACATTTTCTAAAGATATTAACCTCACCTCAAAATTATCAGATTTAGCCCAGACATTTCCATCAAGGCCGGCAATACAGGCTCGGGTCACACATTTGGAGGCCACCAATTGCTTGTCAACATAATCTTGCCAACTCATTTTGAAATTCTAAATCCTTATTTAAACTGCTACAAAAACAATCTAATGAGCTCGAAACTTTCCGTAGATTCAGTCTCCTGGTTAGTCTTTGTTACCAATCTAAAAAAACCACCAAAAACCACAAAAATATTTACTGAGCAATTATTATGTCAAAATGTGACGCTTTTTTCGGACCAATATTACTTTCAGTTTTAAATTACTTCTTTTTGCCAAAGTTGAGAGCCGAATGCCGAATGTGCCTATATAACATTTACTTTGAGGAGGTTCTCAGAATCTGCTCGATTACCACACACTGACTGGCTGGACAGATATATACCCAGTGCATATGAAAATCATGAGTACGAAAAAGTGCACACGACTTTACGAACTTACAATGCTGTGCCCTCTCTATACTCTGCCGTTCTAGTCTGTCAAAAGCTGTGTACGTCTCGCATATACGTAACTAACTATACTAATTCCATAAGCAGTAGTAATAAGCATTTTTTCCCGACTACTTTTAGCCCTCATATTCGTTTCATTATGTTCGAGAGAATTGAACTAACTATTATGGACGGATTATGGTTAATGATCTGACCACTTTTTATGTTTTTTCCTTCCTTCAGTTACAAAAACTGTGGATAACAGGATTAAATTCATCAGACAAACAGCCAAAATACATTCCCTTAACTAACAAGTACGAGAAGAAAGCCTCTAAACGTTTCAGTTAGTTGGTTTGCTACTAACTACCTCAATATCCAACTAACTAAACCATACATATTTATTACACACATATCAAGCACATAGAAAATGCAAACAATACACATCAACTACTCTTCTTATAAGCTTCACAGTTGAAACATTTTAATTGCATGCAATATTTGTAGATAAGAAAGCAATGACTTTTCACGCTATAGAAGTTAGTTAGCTGTTGCTCACAGTACAGCAAGCGAAAAGTTACAAAAGCATATATGCCTATTCCCCCATTCTTCTTACTTGCTTACGAACTAACTTTTTGTAGTCTTAAAACATAGATTTCAACCACAAAATGTAGATGGGATTACTGTAGCCAGTCAATGAGTCAGAATCATACTAACTTTTAACAAAACTCAGCATGAGCAGAGTAGCCAAGCAGATTCTTTTTGCTTGCTAAATGGTAAAGTACGATGACGAACTTGATTTAGCAATGCGCATCCTCCCGAACACTTCAAAATTCTCATCTTACTCCTTACTTCTACGGACCACTACTACTGGGTAACTAACTAAATTCTGCTCGCGTTGTGCTCGTGGCTCATACATGTTAGTACTTATAGTACATAGTTAGCTGTAGATAGGAGATGAGAAGGTTAGAGATGTGGTCCTCTATGGGAAGACTTCCCACTTTACAGATTTTATCACATGAATAGTACTATGTCTGTGACGCGTACATGAAAAGTAGTAACAGCCGGCTGGGGCCGGGGCCTGAAGTTCGTATTTAAGAGGGTTGATCATTATATGTGAGTCATCACCCTCTGTCTGACTGACTGAGTGAGTTTCCCATTCCCACAGATTTCCCACTAACTATAACTATGGATCCCAGGTTCACTACTACTACGTGTGTTACAAAATGTACGGAGAATGTAGTATTCTTCTCCGAAACTACCAAAACCGTAGTGGGTGGATTGATGGAACTGGAGCAGTGCAAAATGCAAGTAGATGGGGAGTTAGTTAGTTGCTCGTTGATCTAGATGAGCCACTTTTGTTTTCAGCAACGTAGTTTAGTTGTTTATGCTTGTGGAACCCTCAAATGATTCACAGCCTTTGTGGTACACGAATAAGTATGTTCATGATATGAATGATTAGAGATCAAGTTTGGTATACCGGACGGCGCATCAGAGCTGTTTTATTTAATGGCGAGATAAAACTGAAAGGACGGAAACGGTTCAAGTTTTGGTGGCATTTATGGAATATATGTCGTAGGAAGACATTATGAATGAATAGAAGCATGCGACTTTTTCTTGAAAACAACTGATCAAAGTCGAAGCTGCTTTTATTGTCTTCCGGGAAAATTGAAGATGATGATAAATGAATTAGCTGGATTTTTTTAACACATTCAGTTTAACTACAAAGAAGGATATTATTCCAGAAGACATCTAATAAATTATGCAGTATGCAATCCCAACGAGACAATTACTCGGCAAATATGTTTATAGTAAAAAAAAGTAAAGGAAAAACATTTAACATGTCCCTTTTTAGAACATGTTGGCCACATCAGATGGCATCTCCACAATCTGGGTGTTGTAAAATTCTTCAATATCTTTTAGCGTTCGCTGATCCTCTTCAGTGACGAAGTTAATAGCCACTCCTTTCCTTCCAAATCGACCTCCACGACCGATTCTAATAGTTAAATAATTAAGTTAGAACATACTGATACAAAAATTAATTACGGATAAAATAAAATCGTTCGAATACAGTCACATACCGATGAATATAATTCTCCCGATTAGTGGGAAGATCGTAGTTTATAACAAGTGAGACTTGTTGTACATCAATTCCACGAGCCAACAGATCAGTAGTGATCAACACACGACTGGACCCTGATCTGAACTCTCTCATAATCATTTCCCGTTCTTTTTGATCCATGTCCCCGTGCTAAAAAGGAAGTTAAAAAAATTATAGGAAATGGAGGATAATCGATAAAATTATACAACTAGCTTATCTAATCCCAATAAATTGCTGTGTTGTTGTATATATAAACTAACCATGGACGAGACTGTATGCTCTTTTTCTCGCATTCTTGTGGTGAGCCAATCAACTTTCCTTCGGGTGTTGCAAAAGATTACTGCCTGAGTAATGGACAGAGTATCGTACAAGTCCGAGAGGGTGTCCAATTTCCATTCTTCTCGTTCTACATTGACGTAGAACTGTTTGATACCTTCGAGCGTTAGCTCTTCTTTTTTCACCAGGATAGTCACTGGATCCCTCATGAATTTAGTAGTCACTTCCAATACCTCAGCAGGCATAGTAGCTGACAACAAAACCACTTGGGTGTCAGTGTGCAATGTCTTGAAGACCTACAAAAATTAACAACAATTTAAAAATATGAAAAACTAAACCGTACAAAAAATAAACCGACATACCCTGCCACATTCAAAAATTTACTTTAACAATACCTTGTAGATTTGCTCTTTGAATCCACGACTCAACATTTCATCAGCTTCGTCCAAGACGAAGATTTTTGCTGCATCAGTTCTCAGAGCACGCCTGTTGATCATGTCTTGTACACGACCAGGAGTTCCGACAACAATTTGCACTCCAGATTCCAATTTACGCATGTCGTCACGTACATTGGTTCCACCAATACAGGCATGACAAGTCACACCCATATAGTCTCCCAAAGCCACAACAACTTTTTGAATCTATCGAATCGATTAAATAAAATTAAAAATTACTTCATCGATCTACATTCACGACGCGACAGTTATATTTGATAATATTTCTGCGTCGGTTTACCTGCTGAGCCAACTCTCTGGTAGGAGCCAAGATTAAAGCTTGGCAGATTTTAATAGTGGGATCAATTTGCTCCAAAATTGCAATGGAGAAAGTAGCAGTTTTTCCGGTACCAGACTGAGCTTGAGCGATAACATCGCGCTTACTGATACATGGAATGATAGCCCTTTGTTGAATAGCTGATGGTTTTTCAAAACCATAAGCATAGATTCCTCGCAGAAGTTTTTGATTGATATTCATCTCATCAAAACTGGTGCAAACCTGTAATAAGATACGAACCATGTTATATTCGGTTCTTACAATTAATCGAAAATGGATCATCGATTTTTTCAATTCAAAGAACAAAACCTAAAACTTAAAATCAAACATAAAGTAGCCACAATAAGAGAGTAGATTGCATAGTATTTTGGTTGTTGATCTATAAATTTTAATCCATTGTCCGAATAGTTCATTGTGTGGACTATAAAAATAAAATATTTATTGGTGAGCTATTGTGTCCCGCGCAAATTATTGTTGGCACAGTTCATACTCAAAAATTGTAAACTTAGATGCAATTTTCAAATTGTAATACATCGCAAACCAAATATTTTTAACCATTCAGCCCATTCCAAATCCTGAAGCTAAAATTAATCGGGAATTCAACAGACGAAACTCGGCACAAAGCCGACATTCGATTCGCTGATGATAAAAGTAACTGGATAACCTTGAGCTAACTAAAACTAACCTATCTATTATCTATAATAAAAATATCATCCCTCTGTTTCAAATCCAATCAGCAAACCACAATTAAACAAAAATTAACTTACTCCGTGCCAATTTGTCTCAATGACCCCGCCAACATCCATCCCCGCGGGTCCATCGTAATCACCGTCTGGAGCGGCGCCCTCCTTAGTGGGCCCGTTCCGATTTTCAGGTTCTCCAACCCAATTTTCTTCTCTGTAAAACCAAACCCACAATTATGAATTCAAATGTCAATTAAAAACCTTCAAAATGACTGGCGGCCATATTGAACCGCGTGCTTTCCCGGTAAACTCTTAAAAAACGCAATTTGCATCGTTTATACCACAAAAAAACTATCCCCCCACATACTTCACACACTTTTTTACACGGCAAACTATTTTTTAAAATTATTTCACCACTTAATTTCGAAAAATAATTATTCTTACCTTCGATCAGCTGTATTGGACATGTTCTTAACGCAATGGTCAGAATAGAAAGAATTTGGTTTTCTGCAATGTACGTAGTCAAAGCTTCACACGCGGAATTACTGCTATCTTCCAATGCTATACTATGGAGTCAAAGCACCAAAAAAAAAGGAATATAGGACCGTAGCAGACGACAGAGGAAAAAGAGGGAGGCAGAATATAGGAGGAGCAATGCCGTTTGTAGTCCCGTTTTCAACGATAGAGGACGCTAAATGCCCGCTTTATGGTTTTGTGAGCAAGTTGGACATTGGACTTCACTCATCATACATGGACTTACTTTTTACGGAAAAAAGTATAAATATCATGCATAAAACTATTCCATTCATTCATATTCATCCCGAGCAGCAGACCAGCAGTTTAGTATTAGCTACATTACGTAGAAAGGAGGAAAAGGTTGGCTTCAATCTGAAATTGGCAAGTACACGTCATCTTATCTTTGCCAGTCTCGTCGTCATCAGCAGATTCCCACGAAAATGAGACACAGAAGGAGATACAATTCATAAACTCATAAACGCCCAACGCACCTGTATGAGTGAGTATCAGAATCGCACTATATAACTATATAACTACCTATATAGCTAACTAGCTAACTGACTTCGTTAGGACAAAATGCAATAGTATAATGAATATGGCAGTCATTGTAGCATTAAGCTGGCTGGGATTTCGCATTCATAAAATCATTGGGAAATAAGTGAGACAACCATAGACACTGATTATCACCGTGGGTATTTCTGATTGCTCGCTGATAGATTTAGGCTACGAACGACACAATTTTAGTGGGGTGTATTAGCTAACACAGCATTCTATATTCAGCAGAGACAGTTAACAATTTGAAGGTCGCGAAATTCCGTCTGCGAGTGAATCCAATGAGTAGTAGTTAGTTCGTATAGTATGAGGATTCTAGATTATCTAGATATTCTAGAATAATGCACATACAGGTCACGTGGATAGGATATCGAGTGACTATGAGTCAGTTCAGTCAAATCAGATTATGACGGTCATGATTGCCGTAATGACGCAATTTGGTATGGAAAATAGAAGGGTTTCGTAGAAATATAGGTGATAGAACAAGAGAGTCTAGTCTTCTGTCATTTTTGCTTTCACCTTTTCTCATTAAATGGTTTTAGGATGGTGTATGTGATACATACTCACAGCAAATTAAACCATGCGAAGCAATGACAAACACTTGTGGAATAAGATGACTTTGTGGGAATTAGCCTATTTCCATGAATTGTTTTTCTTTCATCTGTTCCATCCTAATGGAAGTGGCATAGAAGGTATAAAGTCAAAGTATGCATGGAATTGGCGACTTTTACTGACGCATGAGATGGAACTACGCACACGTTATACAGAGTGCAAGTGCACTTGACTTTTGATCCTTATGCTATTTTGTACACCCACGAATGGCTTAAGAGAAAGTTTTACACAATTTTGAAATAACAAAAGTAAATATAGTGTAGTGGGTGGAAGCAAGGCTTGAAGTAAGTATGTTTGATTTTCCAATTACAAACGTCAGTTGTTTCGTAATTGTTTGACTGTATTTATATATTCAATTAAATTTCCAAATGGCTAAAAGAATATATTTTAGGTTTTGAGTTTGAAAAATGTTGTGTTTATGCATGGAGTCATGCAATGCGGAAATGTTACAACATGTATACAACTTTCCTCAGTTGAAACTGGACTGTTGTGTACTATACTCGTTGTATTGAATTGAATTGTGGAGGGGAATAAACTTGATAAAAAGACACCTGCGTACGGGAAGAGTTGATCCTCTTGCAAATTAGTATTTCACTCTAAGAGTTCTTAGAATTCGCTTAGGGTTTTTCCAATCTTCAGAGAACAGTTATTGCCCTAAGTTATCATGCTATGCTAGCTAGACAAAGGAATTGGCTAACAGTAAATGGGGGAAAAAGGAACCAAAGACATGGCAAGCTAGCTCATATAGCGCCTAGCGCATCATGCATTCCGCTCAGTTTCTTGAAACATCCTGTTGTGTCCATCATCATGTAATGTTCGGTGGGGTTGAGGTACAACATAATTGTATTAACTGTGTGAATGAGAATACATATTATGAATGAATAGCACTAGAGTGTCTGTAGTAACCATATATACTAAGGAAAATCCTATTCCACATACACAGGACTTCCCCATTTCTAAAGTGCCCAAGGGCAGTCTTGAATTTATTATGGATGCACAACTGCTGCAAAATGCATAACACCAACCGCGTAGCTCAGTATGAATTAAACTTTCCCTTTCTCACCATTCAAATTACAAGAACACATAATACAGAAAGAACTGTTATCTCATAATAAAGGAGCCAACATATTCCTTGTACGTTACAAGTTGTCCATCATTTGTTTTAATCTCATGAGCTCAAGATAAAGAGTTCGAAATAGTTGATCTGACTAAATATAGTCAAAATGAATACGCTCCAGACGAAAGTGATATTTCTCCAGGTGCTACTGTTGGCATGTGGAGCTACTTGGGCTCAATCTAATGAAGACTGTTTTGGCAATGTAACCGAGACTGAAGCTTCCACCTTTTTGACCAATCATGAACTACTAGATTCCATGGACTTTTCATTAGATCTGTTCCACAAGCTGTACAAGAAGGTAATTTGCAAGTTTATATAGCTAAAGGTTCATGAACATGATTTTGTGTACTAAGGATATTCATGATAATGGAGTTTTCACACTTACCATCATATTTGTTTCAATTTTACAGGCCACTCGGGAAAATCTATTCTTTTCTCCGTACAGTGTACACCAAACCCTGCTCCTTGCATATTTTGCCTCAAAAGGTGAAACACAAAATCAGCTTCAAAATGCTCTTCATATTGACGGTGATGAAGCCAGCAAGGCTCAACTTATCCAACTTTTCAAGCTGAATAATTTCTTTCAGGTTTGTGCTTCATAGAATTTGTAAACCACTATGGAAATATTGACCGAAAATAAAGCTTGATTAATGCTTTCCAACTAGAAATGGTAGATTTGCTAAAAAAAATTTGTATGTATGGTTTGTTATTGCAGGATAGTCGGTCTCAACAGGTGGATTTGAAATTGCTAACACGCTTGTATGTGGACAATAAAGAAGAAGTTAGACCATGTGTTGAAGATATTTTTACTAAGGAGATTGAAAAAATTGATTTCAATCCTGAGAATACCACAGATGTTATTAATGCATGGGTTGAGGAGAGCACACATGGAAAAATTAAGCAAGTTTTGGAGCCTGGATCTATCAGACCACAGTCAAAGATAGCAATGGTAAATTGGCAATGTGCATTAATGTAACCTAGCTTTGAAATCTTATCCATGAATTCTGCAGACAAGTTGAACTATTTTCTGCACAGTAAAGTGAGCATAGCATAAGATATCGTAGGGGTAGGATCTTTGATCATTGCATGCAAAAATAATTTCATTTTTCAATTCTACTACTCGTGATTTAACAAAATATAATTTTGCTTTGGTATTATATGAGTAGCAAATGCAAATCTATGCATGTACTTTTATGCAGAATTTTTTTTAATTTGTAGGTAAACACAGCCTACTTTAAAGGGAAATGGAGCCAGCAATTCAAAGAAAGCAAGACTAAATTGGGAATCTTTTACGTTTCAAAAAAAGACGTGCAATTAGTCCCAATGATGACTCAAAAAGGATCCTTCCGACATGGTGAGTTAGAAAATTCATTTACAATTTGTGAACATCAATAAAAACTTAATTTTGCATTCCACTGGTAGCATTTCCATGGAATTTGAATATTGTTGGATATTAATTGCATCAACGTTTCAAATCAATTCATTTGAGTACAAAAAACTTTACCACACAACCATATTAACGCATTTTATTTCTCGCACTACACAGGAATCTCTGAAAAATTGCGCTCTTACATTTTGGAGCTCCCATATGAAGATGAGGCCTTATCCATGTTTATTCTTTTGCCTCCATTCGTCCCTAACGCCATTGAAGAAACTGTTAAACGGTTGAACAGTTCTGTACTGCGTGAAGCTATGGATGAAATGATTCAAGATGCTATTGATGTCATGCTGCCCAAATTCAATATTGAACAAACTCTTGATCTCACTAAGGTATTTAATTTGCAATTTACCCTTACTTAGATTCATTTCATTCGCATTTGTGCCATCTAATCATGCCATGCCGTTTTAACCAAATATAGTTTTGCCACAAAACAATGCATAATATACTACATTTATTTTGAATTTCTGTGTTTCGAATTTTTGTATATAATCTTCACCTTTTTTTTCTTACGCAGAATCTTGAATCTCTGGGAGTCAATAAGCTGTTCACAGACGATTCCGATTTAAGCGACTTCTTCCCAGACAACGGTCTCAAGATAGACACAGCCGTGCATAAAAGTTACGTAGAAGTGAATGAAGAGGGATCCACTGCTGCAGCAGTCACATCCCTGATTGGCACCCGAAGTGGTCGTCCATTAGATCAAACAAGATTTCTGTGCAATCATCCATTCCTATTTTTCATTTTCGATAATAAATCTAAAAATATTTTATTCATGGGTGCCTTACACAAGCCTTGAACATGAGAAAAAAATCTGATGATAATCTGACTGCAATAAAATTCATGATAAAGGAGATCTATATTAGGATCTAACTGTAGCTTAGTCATTAAGTGGTAAAATAAATATAATAGATTTGTTGTGATTAATTGATGAAATGAAGCAAAACATGGGTAGTGTACAAAGTGTAATTATATTTTGTATTTTTTTCGTTTTTGACAATCTAAAATAGCATAGTTGAGTGGAGGATAAAAATAAATAGTTCATTTCATAAGATGTCCTTATTTTTAAATAAGCAGTTTGGCAAATGTTGTACATAGCCATGAAACAATAATTCATTATTTTGCATCACAATAATGCACGTACTGCATTATTTGGGCTGACCCAATGTGTGAATAAATTGACTGTTGCAAATCCAATACAACTATATTTAACTAACAAACTAACTATAGTTGGTTTTGTATTGACGTTGATGTGTCCAATTATGCATTCAACACATACGAGCTCTTAAATTATGACTTGTTTTGTAAATAACTTATGCATTATTAGTGCATAGGGTACAATCTACAATGCCTTGGATTTTTTATCTTTGTCCCATATCACTTGCATGAATATTATTCAATCATTTGCTATGCATTGCATTAGACAAAATGCATCAGTTAGTCAAATCAGTCAAGTGCATCAGAGTTCATGTCAACAATTAATATTTTTGCAGTTTGTCAGACAGCATTGTCTTATTTGCATGTGTATATTTTTGCTCAATTTGTTTTCCTACTTTTTCTACGTCATCAAGAGAACATTTTGTCTCTTTAATTAACATTTTCCTTTGAACAGAAAAAATGCACCGTCACATCTCATGCATAGCATAACTAACTAACTAACTCTGAACTAATTAATAAATGTGGGTTCTTCTAGTTCTGGTACATGAATGCTTTGAACGTACGTGAAGTAATTGTACTATAAAATATGGTTCAAACGGCATCAGTTATCTAGCCCAGCATTAATACTAGTTAGCATACAAACCGCAATTTTTGCATGCGAGCAGCCCTATATGCTGCAAGTAACAAACTATCCTAATGATGCATTTTGTAGTCAACTCAGAACTACTAAATTCATGCATCAGGTAAGTTGAATCAATAAAAATTGCTCTCATGTTACGCTATATTTACTAACTAAACGTTGAATATCTTCCATCTGTACCTCTTTATAAGGACTCATTCATATTAGCAGCCATTATATCTCAGAGTACTCTGAAAAAAATTAATGTAGGCCAAAGAAGATTGTTGTGAAACATATTATTTTAGGTTGCATTACTCTGTGTCTGCACAAACTAACTTACGACCAACTGCAGCAAATAAGCTCGTGCCTTTTCAGCACACGGATTTTTTGGGCATTCTTTACGCGAGTGTTCCTCATTCATTCAAATTCTAGCAAAACTATAAAAAAGGTATATAAGGTTTCATAAAATGTGTCACAATAAAAGCAGTGGGAAAATTCCTCTCATGTGCAAACTAACTATCACATCACTTTTTACAACCACCCAAAGCTAACATGTAGTAGATGGCAACAAGAGCCAACAGCCGTGTGGATCTGAAATTGCAACCATCACAGGCCGACTGATAACTAACCAACTAACTAACTAACCAATAATCCCATTTGATAGAATGAATTATTAAATTAAGCCCACGCCTTTAAAGACAGATATATGACTTTGCAGTTTAGCTCCCATTAAATTCTAAGATAATAACAGATTTGCGACAGCCCATAAGAAATGCAAAAATCTGCAACAATCAAACAACATGGACCATCATAAAGACTTGACTATACTTGTACTATATATTTAAATTCTTTACTGTCTGTTAGTTAGTTAGTTTGTAAGTCGAGCCGTATACATTCTGTGTAAGAAATGGAGGTCGCTGTGAATTCCTCCCAATCCTGTACCTCAACCATAAGAATGTACAAGTTGCAAGTTGCAACCAAGATTATAATACAACAAAGCTGACTGACTGACTGACTATAGGCTTGCCATACACTTTACTTACTATCCGTAGATACTAACTGACTATTAGGAAATGAAGTGTTTCGTAAAAATACCCTCAGGGTAGTCTTCTCTCTTTTTGAATAAGGAATGTAGGTCTTTGGGATGATCGGACTCACTCACTATGTCTCTCTCCACATGGTATACAACAACAATACTATATTCTCAGTGCATGTGCCCATCCATACCACCAAGACATGTTGTATTATTATTGTACATACGTGCAGCACCATCAACTGCATACAATATGTAGGTAAGTAAGAAATAAGAGTCGCTATAACTAACTTCTTTTGGGTTCATTTTTATTTTTCGTCTTCCATTTATCTTGTTCTATTCAAGCTAAAAAGTCTACCAATGTGTGCGGATTGTGCACTGTGAAAAACTATCAATAACACAGCGCATAAACCAAAAGTATTTACCTAAGTTAGTTAGTTTTAGGGGGAGATACCTTTGCTAACTAACTAACTAACTATAATAGTGCAGCCAAGTGATCTCATTATAGCATGCATCTGACTGAAGACAACCCTCATCATCCATAGTAGTACTCTATAGGAATGAGAACCACTTTGCATGCAGTGGTAAAGCAGTGTGGCACATATTCTGATTGCATAGAGCCGATACCACACAAAGACAGTTGAACGTGTTGTAAAAATAACAACAACACTAGTGCACCAACTACTACACCAACAAATAGACAATTTAACATTTTGGTGACTTATTAATATTATTCTTGTTTGTCATCAAGGCAGCAACTTGTTTTACCTTTTTTTCTACCATAACATAAACTGCTGCTCCAATTCCGCCGAATCTCACAGTGACATTTTTTGTGATTATTATTATTTATACTAATTTATTAATTAGTTAGTTAGTTAATGAGTGAGTGTCCCTCGAAAATCGGTCAACTCTTCGAACTAACAAAAAGTATTCCTTGTATTACTGCATACTAAATCAGAATAAGAATAAGAATGCTGTGTCTACTGCATATGCTGGGTGTGGACTGTTACCCGGGATTGATTGGAAATTGAGATTCGGAGAAACGCCAAAAGAGTGTGCGTGTACACTTTAAACGGAAGGTGTAACTTGGTGCCCTTGGTAGGACCGTCAGTGCTGCTATATTGACCTATAGGATCAGAAAATCATCAATCTTCATCATCATTGCTCGCGTACCCAGAAAAGTATTATAAACTAGTGCCCTCAATCGGACATCGTCCATGTGGGATATACACAGTGCTTCTATGATCATTGTACTAGAAACTGTACGCGAAATGATGGTTTTTTTGCCTTGTTTTACTACTATTACTACTACACACAGTCTGGTGGTCATGTACTGATTTCGTTGCCGATCGAACCAACAGTCTGTGCCCGGTTGTGCATGTGTAGTATACTCGGATCGGTTCTTCCTTAACCCGAAAGTTTTACTGCAACTTGATCTACTTTTGAGAGTAGCGTATATACATTCATGTAGTTAGTTGGCGGCCGTTCTCCCCTGGATGTCGCCAAAAACTCGTCCCTGTACACACCAACCGGACCCGGGTCTTTTGTTAATACAAATGTGCGTGCGTATTTGTTATTATTATTTATGGTTGCTTATGTTACTACTACTACTGCTAGATATAGTAAGTAAGTAGTACACGACTGCTCCTGCTATGGTGGTAGTTCCCTGCCCATATAGTATTCACTGGTTTGGTTGTTACATACCAAAAATCATTGTGTGCAGTGTTGGGAGCCCGTAGTGGGAAAGTAGCAGCATCATCTTCGTTACCACTACCACTGCTACTACTGGAGGATTAAAAGTATTGATCTTCATCCGAATCCTCCAGAAGGGAGCACGGGAGAGCTAGTAGCTCCGTTTCCCGGAGTTTGTTACTAGTTGCAGGTATTATATACGCATAGCATACAGTATAGCTAGTAGTGTATGATTTTGTGTTGTGTTCCCATTACTCTTCATCGTCCTTCCTTCGCCATAACCAGAATCCATAATTACTGACTAACAAACTAACTAAATTTATTAACAACGTCGATTGATTGACAGACTAGTTGTGGAATACTGAATAATAATTGTGCAATGTTGCAGTGTGATTATAATACTAACTTTGAGATTCGTCGTCCAACTCGTGCAATTTGGTGATCCAGTTTCTATGAGTTGTATGATTGACAGTTTTTAAAGAAGGGAGGCTCTGATTAAAGACGACTGCTCACTAACTAGTCAATTTTAATGTGACATTTGATTTTTTCGGTACTTTGCAATAAAAATAAGAGAACAAGAGCTAAAGCAAAGTGACTTTGTAAACAAATAAATGACGTTAAATAATTTTGCTGGCTGCAATTAACCCCGTGTCTGCCCTATTAACGAGTTTAACGAGTTGAATATATATTAAGAGGTTAACAATGGAGACTGCTTGTTTAACACCCGAGTTAACGCAAGAGTGCACGTAAGTTGCCATCTTTGCATTATTGCATGTGGGTAGTTTGATAGTTAGTTAGTTGATAGTTACCATTCTCAATGGTATAAGTTCATTGTGTACACTTGCCAACAGCAATGTACGTTCTAATGTTCTAAATATTTGCTCTCCTCGTCACTGCTAATCTCACGGCTTGTTCTTGTACAGAATGCTACAAAAACAGAGATTCTTTTCTCTCTTACTCTCTTTGGCAGTATTTGAGCCCAAAAACAGAATTGTCAAAATATTATTGTCCATCTTGTGTCTTCGCGCATGCATTAATTTAGAATTTACATTTTGTCGAAATGACTTAGCTTATGCGATTTTATTTACATCGTAAATAAAATGAGTGACGTCTACGTCCACTATTGATAGACCCATTGTTAACATGAGTGAGGTTAATCTTTTATCAGTAGCTTTAATAGTTCGGAAGGGTATTTGTTTTTTATGGTATTGTACTTGAAGTTTAGACTTTGACTGCAGGTTTGATGGATTGTTGTGAATATGATGATTGTTGTCAAATGGCAAACTGCATGCTCCTATGATCATAATAATTGGGTCAGTAGTTTTTTTTATCACTGTCTTTGATTGTCCATATGCCTAATCGATTTATGGGCAACGATGAATATGGTAGTGTAACATTTGTTAAACTCACGATTCACAACATGACTCCTGTGAAATCATTCTTTTGTATTCACTCAAGTATAGACACAGGTATAGACAAAAATTATTATGTGCATTATATGCCGGCACTGACTGAAAAATAATTTTTAGGTGTCAACATAATTTTGTGTTTTGTAGATTCTTAAAGTCAGTTTTGTCTAGTAATTGGTATTCCATATAACTTTTCCATTGGATGTAAGTTTCTAGGTTTTTTTTTTGTAATTATCAATCTTAAGTTACAAAGCGTCGTAACTCTTTCATTAGAGTTCGCTACAATAAATTCTCAACTCCAGTCAGGATTTGTAATTAACATGACAAGGAGACATACTAATTTGTGACTGACGATGTAAATTTTCACAAGGATGAATCATTGACCCGATATGGATGTTACGTAACCCCAAATGGGAATGGAAAATCCATGTTGGTGATTTCCGAACGGCCAACTTAACCATTGCTTTTAGTTAAGATAATTCTGTGCCATTGCGTCAAACTGCGTGACATGACATATTTCCTCCTAATGCTTCCCATGCGTGTATAAGCATAGAGTTAAGTTAGTTAGTTTTACAGAAGAAAATTGTTGCCAAATCTTGCCATTGTATCGTCTGGTCATCAATTCTATTCACTAGCATCTTTATCAGGGACTAATTACCAGTTAAGACTTACCAGCATGCTTGAATATTGAATGTTAGTTAGTTTCGTTGGTTAGAAAAACATTGAGTATGGAAAATTAAGCAATAGGACAGCCAGTCATTGACAGACTACTACTCACTTTAAAATGTGAGTGACGGCAATTAGAAAAGCAATTTACTGTACTTGCACACAGACTCTGGTTTCCTTATACTGCAAACCAGCCAAAAGTGTAAGTGTAAGATAAATACTAGTCGCAAAACTTTTGCAACCAACAAACGAGGGAACATAAAATGAATATTAGGGATCATTTTATGGCCATATTTGTATTATATCTAAAGAGGACTTGTACAGAAAATGATTGAAAGATACAAGTACTACTATTGTGTGAGGAATAATAATGAAAATGTACAGAAGTGTGTATTCAAAAAGATTCATTCATTCTCATGTCATACATCATAAGTTTTGCAAGATGATGATATGCAATGAGCTTTGCTCATAAGACTGTTGGCAAGCTATATGTAAACAAAGATCGTGTATGTGTGTATTTAAATAGCAGCAGGTTTGAAGCTGTAACTTTTTTCCATAATGTATTCATAAGGTAAAGCAATGTGTGTGTTAGTGAGCGCTTCTTTATTGCACAAACGCATGCATGCAAAAAATCTTGTCATTTTCTACATCATTAAATTATATTATGCATTACTGTGACGAAGACTGTAGGTTTCATCTTACTCACTTACTTATTATGTGCAGTTTTTTTTTATCATAGAAAAAAGGTGCAATTACAATGCTATTTATATACAGCTTTCTAACTTCAACTTTTAGTAAATTACAGTGGCTCCCACAACAATCCTTTGTGCATGTTAAAGCACTGCAGCGTAATATAGTAATTTATTTATTTCTTACGTAGCCTAATTTTGTCATCAGGTCATAAGGTAGAAGTTGATGTCTACAAAAAAGTTTCCCTGCATAACGCAATAAACCTCGAGTTCTTAAATGTAGATCTCAAACTTGAATAATAGAGCCAAATCGATTTGGTGTCTTGCAAGTGGATATAGTCAATAGATGATTAGCATATATTTGGAACGAAAATGAATGCACATTTGACGCACTGGCTCAATAAAATAGTTAGAAACTTGTATTCTAATAGTCCCAGAAAGGAGATGTGGAATAGGATAATACATTTTCAGATACCCATAAGTAAGCAAGTGTGCTCACACATATCAGTAGTGTTCTGGTTAATTTAAAATATGGATGGATTGGTTATACTAGTAATTTCATTTTTGGCAGTTCAATGAATCCCCATGCTGTTGAGAGTCTTGTCTAGTTCATTTTGACGTGCGAAGCCTACATTTTGTCATAGTTTACATATTGTATCCTTTGGTTATTGGTCTGTCTTGCAAAAGCTATATTGTATGAAAAGATCGTTTAGAGCATGTATTGGCATTGTTAGCAAAAGGACAGGACTTTTAGCTGCATGTTGCTGCAGTTTGTTACGAAAGCGTTTTGTATGCGAGACCTAGAAAATGAATCGTGTACACCCCAGTTAGCTAGTTAAGTTAGCTATATTCTTGCAGAGCAATCAGTTTATTGAGATATAAATCATTGACTTCATGTTGCTAGTGTTCGTCTACAAGACAGCCGGAAAAGATTAAAATGATTTCATCTTTGATTTATTCACAAAGTGTATCTATAGGGAGTGTACTAGGCCAATAATGAATTGATAAAAGTAGAAGTTTCTCCTGCATTCATTAAGATCACGAGTCGCTTCATTAATTGCTGGATAATTAGGCTACTTTATTATGAATGATGGATTAACAAATGCAATTGTGTGTGTGAGAGAGAGACCAACTGCGTGTATGTCTGAATTTCTTTTCGTTCTTGTCTCACTGACTGACTGACTGATATTACTTACTTGTACTATAGTCATATAATTAGTTAGTTAGTACTGCACAAGGATTCTATCAATATGACTATAGTTAGTAATTTCTTTTAATTCCTGCAGCTTGCCGATAACTTTCACATAACTTCAAAAGATAGAGCATGCATTGTTTCCCAATTCATTACACAAAGACAAAAGTGCACGTTTTTGCCTTTTCCGACACAATACGTCTGGCGTTTCGAATTTTTGGTGTGGTCATAAGTTTCTCTTTGTGTACCTTACTGCCTTGCCGACTGTATCCCGTGATATATTCTAACCAATTGTCTTTTAACACACAGAATGGATTCTCTAACCAGTCAGGATACGACTAGTAGCAATGGAACCACAGAAGGACTCCCCCCTGAGGAGTCAGCCGACTACTTTGAACTACAAAGAGTGGATCCATTAAGTCTGGAGGAGACCGTGCCCCCATTTGACACAATGTCTGAAGCTCCCCTGGTGACAATCAAGTCATTCCTGGACGAAATCATGCAGGATGAGAATAATAATAATCTGCTTGCTACCCTGGAATGGAACAAAGACTGGTTGAGCTCCACTCCGTCTGATAAGTTGATGTCCACAGACTTCCCGGGCAATAATTTGATGGACGAGTTCCTGGAGCAGGAAAAGTCTGTGGACTCGGAGCTTCGAGCGTTCTATGAGGAGCCCCAGGAGTCGCACATCTCAAGCACCATGTTGACAATCCCACCATCTGCCGTCTGGGGCTCAGCCGCTCTGGGGGACGATGATCCCCAGTCCCTTCTTCGAACTGCGTTGACCGAGAAGAAGGAACAATACCTAAGCAACAATAGTTGTAGCAATAGTAATAGTAGTAGTAGCTGTGAGTTATCTGACAAGATTCTGTTCTCATCCCATTCCACAGCCCCTCTAGTGATACATGGTATTAGTGGTGGCAATAGACTTAATGGTAGTGTAAGCAGTAGTAGTAGTAGTAGCAATGGTGATATTATTAGTAAGGAGGAGCGTAAGATTAGTACAACCACGATGATGTCCACAACGGTTAAGTGGACACTCGAGAAGAAACCAAATCATAAAGACGATGGGAAGGCAAATAATCATGGAAGTAGTAAAAGACAGGCAGCGTCGGCCATCAACCCTCGGAGTCTCCACTACTGCTCCATTTGTTCCAAGGGCTTCAAAGACAAGTATTCGGTGAATGTGCATGTCCGGACCCACACGGGGGAAAAACCGTTCGCTTGCTCGATGTGTGCCAAACACTTTCGGCAGAAAGCCCATCTAGCCAAACACGTGCAAACGCATTCAGCCAAGAAACAGAAAAGATTGCCATAATAAGATTCTTGTTGTTCTCCGGGTATGGTTATTTGGGACGAAAAAATCGAAAAAAATGATGAGCAAAAGTTAATAATGATGATGGAGGAAGGAATATCGTCCGATATACTACTTTACATTGTTATTGATGAACCATTCCAAAATAATAAGGTGCATGCAACCAATTTTACTATACACAATATAGTTAGCATATTTTAGTGCTCCCTCTCAGAATTTGTGGGCAACAGTACGAGTTCATTCATGTATAATGATTTACATGTTAAGTTGTATATTGAGTTGTACAGATACAGGAGATAAGAAAACTTAGCTTTGTAGTAGTGATTGTGACATTATTATATTGCATACGAAGTGTTGAGATTTTGAGTTACTCGGTTGATCAAGAAATGCTATTCTTTTGGATGTTTTAGGGTTTCACAGGCTGTGTAAGTCTCCATGAATGTGTATGATTTTGTAAGCAAACAAGTCAGTACACCTCAAGACATTCTGTATATAAGTTAGTATATCATGAACCGGTATGATGATGGAAAAGTGAATTACCTTTTTTATTTAGTGTGTGGGAATCATATCTCCTTGATTAATCTCCATTTGAATGTAATTACATGTAAGTAAGTTTACAAGTTAGTTAGTAGATACTACTACTATGATGATGATACAGGGGGTAAATTTTGTAAACTCAAGCTGCTATAATGTTAAATCTTCGTTGTAATGATAACTTGATGAATATTGGTAGCCGGTGTAGTGTATTAAAGTTCTTCCTTGTCGTGTTTTTAGCTAGACATTACTCGTTGAGTTCTTAACGTAGAGAACTGCACTGATGAAGAAATGGGCGTATTACAAACAATTTGTTGTTGTTATGCAATGGACGGGACAAAGTGGAATCAAATCGACTCATGCACGTTATGTACTTAATAGTTTCAGTATTCTCAATCTTAAAAAAACTGATTATTATATAGCAAGGGAAGAACACACACGCAACATTCTGTAAAACGGATACTCATGCAGAGACAAACATTTTTGTATCGACTTTTATTTTTTTATACTTGATTTATGTCTTCGTTTTAATTTTTTTAATAAAAAAATGTTTTATTCAGTAGGTTCTGTGTAATGTATCAGGATCAAGCGAATAAAGATCAGTGCGTACTCATTAAACTACCTGTAGTCAAGCGTACTATACACGATATTATTATTGAACACAGTAGATTTTGAGCGAAAAAAGATTTACTATGCGAGCCAACGTACAAAAATTATTTCCATACATAATTCATAACAACGATTAACAAAGTATACACATTGTAAACTAGAATTTCTTCGTAGAAAACACGAAATGAGAGTATTTAACCAGCTATATATTCAACTTCCTGCTTACTGAGGAGACGACAAGATATTTGAAACTGACAAATAATGGTTTTAAAATAATAGCTTATAGCGGCTATACTTGATGAGCATAACTTAAATATTAGCTGGCTTAATTTTTAAGCTGCTGTTGTTTTATTGATCGACGAGGCTACAACTGGGACTGCTTTATATTTGGCGTAGAATCCTTTAGAGGCTACAGTATCATCCGACCTGAATCGTAAAATCAGAGACTCAGCACTAGTTATGACAGGGGGCTGTATGTTTCCGCAATAACGGCCTAGAGGTCTTTCATCTCCGTTCACTTCCTACAAAATTAATTGTGGTGTCAATAAAAATGCTAATCACCGCATCACAATTAGTTTTGAAAGTTTTTTTTCATACCTCAAACACTTCTAAGTAGTCAAAAGAGCAATCACTCTCATCCTCAATAGCGAAGGATACAAATTTGAGTTCAATCTGGTACTCACTATCTTCAGGATTGATTTCAGAGCCTTTGCGAGGCCCCTCTTCATCAATGTAATCATCATCCATGGACATTTCTATGATCCATTCGCAGTCTTCATTATTCCCATAGGTAGAGTCTCCATATAAAGCATGGGAGTACAGTTGTCCTTCTTCATCGGGCCAGGCTGTGAGCATTCCTCCGCAAACTGCATACATTTATGTACATCGAATCATCACGCTGTTTTGGGGCTAAAAGTAAGTAAAAATTATAAAAACTTACCACTTGTGTGTTTGGCAGCAAAACCTCCTCTATTTACCGAGGCATCCGATTTGAACAAAATAAGCATATCATTTGAGGATGCTATAAGTGGATGTGGTGTTTTCGATCCACAAAATCTTCCAAGCAAAGGACTTTCGGAACTATCTCCATCATAGACCTTTACAAATTGAATTTAAATGTGAACAAAGTTGGTAAAAAAGACGATACTTTTTACCATTAATGTTGATAGTAAATGAACTAAATATTTAAAATTGCAACCAACAGTTGCAATATACTCCGATGATACAACTTGTTGAATTGAAGTTGCATTAATGTTTGCAGTCAGCAGTTATGACGCAGGCGCAAATAATGGCGTCTACATTTTTGGCGGCAATTTTTATATTTGAATTTTGAAGACATTTTGATCAGTATTTTTTTATCAGTGAATTTTATCGGTGAATCAGTTAATTGTTTGATAGGATTTTTAAACTAAACAATAGATAAATATGTTTATTATTATTCAATGATTTAGAATAACAACACAACTCATTAATATCTCCTTTGTGATACCTTACCGTGATATAATCATAGGAGCATTCTTGTTGCGGCTCGATCTCAAACGCTTGGAACAAAACTTTGACCCGATGACCATGTGTTGTATTTATGTGCCAAATGCATTCCTTCTTATCGGGATATGGTTCAGGCCAATTGGGACTGGTAATCTCATTGTTCGTTGTGCTCGGTGTGGTCAACTCAAATTTGCAGCCCCCTTCTTTGCAGTCATGTTTGTTTTCGTGTAGTATGAAACCTTTTTCGCACAGGCACATGTACGAGCCCACAGTATTGCGACAGATTTGAGCACACCCTCCATTGTCATACATGCACTCATCTTTGTCTGCAAAGAAAAGGTCAATTTGCTGACACAAATAAACAAAACACAAACGCGACATAAAGTACAACGTAAAGAAACCTTAACAATAATCGGATTAGTCCATAATGTTGTGTTTTCAGATCAGTGTTTACATATTTAATAGTGCTTCCTAACATTTGTACGCATGTTTTTTGTATACCTGTAAAGAATTGTAGAGAGAATCCGGTTTTTTGAACCGAATTATCTGAGGTGAATACAATACGGATGGAATTCCCTTCACTCGTGATCATAAGTGGCGGCTGAGCCCCACAAAAGGATCCATGGCGTTTTAATTCATCCTGGTTCAACTTACTATATACTTCCACACGGTCGTAATCACATTCTTGCTACATTTAAGCCAAATAGTTCCATTGTGTAAAATTATTAGTTGGGATGTTTTTATGAGAGTAGTGATTAAGTGGCTATTAGTATTATTGGCTCATACATTGTTGCCTTCCAGATCGAAATGGGTGAAATTAATTGTGATCCTTGAGTCCTTGCCTTCTCCGATAATCTCCCATGCACAATGCTTATTACTGGGATACAAGTTTGGGAAACTAGGACTGACTAGAGTTCCATTAGTCTCCTGGATAATGCCGCCACATGCATCCTCACATTCCTTGCCATTTGAGTGGAGCTCATAGCCAAACTTGCAGGCACAACTGTAGCTGCCCACCGTATTGGTACATTGGTGTTGACAGTCGTCCAATCCTTTGGCACATTCGTCTAATTCTTTCAAATAACTTGCACTAAATCCTCCTTTTTGCACAGATCCATCAGATACGAATCGAACGAATAAGTTGTTTCCTGTAGATGTGAGTGCAGAGGGAGGATGGTAGCCACAGAATCTATAATGCAGCAAAAAAAAACATAAATAAAATGAAAAATGATGGATAATTTTTTCTATCTATAAGTTCCTGTAAAGTGATTATTACCTTCCAATAAGAGTACTATCCGAGTTATTTCCATCTCTGACTTCAACAAAATCGTAGACACAAGTGTCATGGCTTTCGATCTGAAAAGACGAGAACGTGAGGGATACTTGGTAGCCTTCTGGTACACGTATTTTCCATATGCATTCTTTAGAAGGTAAATATTCTTCAGGGAAGTTCGGGGATTCCAAATGACCAGAGGATCCTTCCAGATCTCCTCCACATATTGCTGCAGAAATGATTTGAAGAGATTTCTTTATCATACAATTACATAGGTAAGTATACTAACTGATGAACAAACCTTCATAGGTTGCAGCAAAACCTCTATGCCCCACTGAATTATGTGTGGTGATATACGTTAGTAGCATTCTGGGCCCAGTGGAAATAATAGAACTCTCAAACTTCAAATCCGGACCACAGTATCTAGCCAATAGAGGTGATTTGTGCCAGTATCCATCCCTGATTTCGAGATAGTCATACTTGCATCCGTCCGAAAAAGGGACATCAAAATCCGTGATGTTAAGAACAATGGTTTCCCCATGAGTGGCCACAATCCGCCATTCACATCGGTCTCCATGGGCAGATCCAGACATGGACGTGTTGTACATTGGGGAGGTAAACAACCCACCCGGGTCAAGTAATGTACGTCCACATTCTAAAATAGGATTCCACATTTGCTGCTGATAGTTTAAATGATAGCCTTTTCAAGAAATGTACCGATTTATGTTTGGATGGACTTACTGGGGCAGTTGTACATTTTATTAGCTTGGGCTATATCTCCTTTGCTTAAACGTATTCGCTGACCAATTTCAGGTCTGTGATGTGAATTTGGATCTTCACGAGGCAGAATTGTGTCTAAAAATGTGCTCTGTAAACACATGCACAAGTTTTTTTATATCTGGATCTGGAAGCATTTTTTAACTGTTGGGACTGTTACTGTGTTTGGCTTACCCTTGAGAAAGTATTTCTCGCGTAATGCATGATTGAGTCAAAGTCATAAGTTTCTCCTAAGGAGTTGACCTCCTCAGACGTCAGTTTGTTAAAATTGTATTCTTGGCCTGTCATAATATTATCTCTTATGATGATGACATGATCTTCTCTATCTGGACGGGTGTGCTCATGCCAAAACCCAACAGCATGGCCTAGCTCATGCACTACGATTCCAAATTTGTCACAGTTTTTGCCAATACTGATTGCCTGAGTGAATAATTCCAAGGAAGATCGGGTTAAGAGCTATCATTTATAGTCTTTTACATGCGGTGAACTAACTTAACTGTGCTCAGAAACCGTCTCTTCACTTTCACAATCTTTTTTATGCATGCAAATTGAGTGAAGCAATATTTTTTAACCAACCTGAGGCCCATTTCCCCTCTTCCCCACAAAAGAGCAGCAACCACATGCCTTCTCAGTGAAAACTATATAATTCGGGTGCTCATTAGTACGCTCCACGAATTTAACACAAGTGTAATTCTCCCAATGTCTCATCGCCTGCTTAAATAGGGCTTTATGGCTACCACTAAAGTTCCCATCTATTTCATACGGTATCACCCCAAAGTCCCATATTCGTTCTCTCCTTCCAGTTGCTGCCCTACGAGATCTTCACAAGCAAAACAAAAAAAAAACTTCACAAATTCAAAAGATTTTGCATTATGATGCGCAATTGACACTCATAATAACTGCATCTATGCTGTTAACTAACTTACCTTCTCACAAAGTATTTATTATCCATGAGAATATCACTTTCTAGCAGCAAACTCTCATTGGTCATTAACTTTTTGTCAATATCCAAGTCCAGGTAATATAATCCAGTCCTCCGTGTACTGGTGTCACTCCCATTCGCATTTTGGGCATCACAGCAGATGCCCAGTTGAACAAGTAAAAACAAAAACACTGCATATTGACACAATGGCATGGTAGAAAACAAAGAAACAGTAACTGGGCTGGACTTGTTGTGATGCGCACTACTACAACGATTGTGTTCTGGATAGTCACAGTAGCTATTCTTGCCAGTCCACATATTTGAGGAAATATTTTACTGTAAAAAATCCTGAAAGGACTGGAAAGCACTCTTGTACAACAATTGCATGAATATTCTCATTTTTACTGCCCTCCTAGTACACAGGAAGGAGTACACATGTTTTCATTCTGATTATTATTATTATTACTATGCAGGGATTGGGACTGACTGAGCATACAAGGAATCCGTGCAACTACAACTCACTTAAAAAATGTCTAGTACACACACGGGCCTTTGAAAATATTGGGAAAACATCTGGGTGCCTCAAGTCTAAAACCTATTGGAGTGAGTACGTGTGTTTATAACTAACTATGTGCAATGAGTTCATGAATGGATGCGACCCGTGCATATTATTACTCCCTGTGTTCAAGTGAGCAGTCCAACGGACCAACAAAGCTCCTATAACACATCCTTAATAATAATTTTACTAGTTAGTTACAGTTTGCCTTTCATATAATTTATATTTTAGGCTCCTCCAGCCATGAATGTGCACGCATTGATAACTAACTAACTAACTATAGCTTGTTACATGCATTACTTGACGATTTCCACTGGACCTTATCTATATCTATTGCTCTCTAGCCTCTCGTTAGCTCTCTCACAGTCTTTTATTTTCGTTGCTCTCTTCAAGTAGTGACCCTAAAAATGCTTAATCTGTCTAATTAGTCCATGTATACGCATATGGATCTGCTGAAATATACTTATTATATAGTTTTCAAACTCCAGTGCCTATCATATGGTTATAGTGTGCTCCGTTAAGTTGCAGCTAAGCGTTACAAACATGGTCACAAGTTTATGCAGCGCACAAATGTACAAAGGATCCATTATTGCATGGGATAACAATTCACTTCAGTTGCAGAGACCAAGAAACTTGCTGAGGAAGACTACATCAGTTGGATTGCGTTTAGAGTTTACAGAGTTAAAATGTAGAAACATGGAAATCTAGAGTTTACGGTGAAAGCCTTTTCCACCCTTTTGTGTGAACAGAAAAATAAACATGTGTGGCCTATTATAGAATTTGAGATTGACATTGACATTTCCAACTTGCTCCCTCATTATCAGAAGTCGCTTGCAATGTATAAGGATTATTTCAGTACTCCAAGAATATTGATTTCAATGTCCATGCGCGCTGAGACTGCATTTAGGAGTTAATTTTGATGGTGACATAACGTTAAGGTTTATGACCGTGATATGGTGTGTTATCCATCCATTGCATGCGCATTTTTCATGATTTACATTCTATGGATGGCTGGAATATTTATCAGAAAATCCCACACAAATGAATTTCCTAAATACCTTATCCCATTTTTATAATGTCAAATATTGAAGTTGTCTACGTTTCAATACAAAGACGATGACATGTTTAGTAGTGAGAACAGTGAATTACATACCAAAAGTTAAGGAACTAGAATTGGACCAAAACTATGGGTGTGTTGAACAGACATGACATGTACACTTTCAGAGCATTAAACTGCATGTAAACGTTAGCTGCGTCAATGAAGAATTGTTTTCCTCGTGCAATGCATAGTCAACACTTGTATGTTGTTGTCACCCAGTCAGTTGTTCACAATAGTAATTTATTAATCTGTGAGCACCCTATAAAGTATAGCAGGATGATAATACTAATTCCCAGTAGTGCATTATTAAACCAGAGTATAGTGGATCATGTCCTCTTCAAGTAGCCATGAAAAATTGTCTGATTGTACTTTCATTCATTAGGCAAAGTAGGCTCTTGAGTAAGATAGAATTTAGTATTACGCAACCAGTTTTTATGGACTTGACAAAGTCCGCTTAAACCAATTTAGAATTTTAAATAAATACATCAGTCAAAATACATTTGAAACCTATGCTTGCATTTAGAAAACAGTGCTTATAGAGTATTACATATATGAGAAATGAAGCATAAGATAGTAAGACCATCCATATAGAACATTTAAAGTGGGGATACCGAGAGTTTTTATTTTTTCTGAATCTGAATGTCATTTCATTGTCAACAGCCATTATTACTTACTCTGTTATTCAGGTGTGGTATGTTAGATGTAATGTACTTGCGACGACATAATACGTTTCCAATTGTGTCTCCCATTTTTCTAAATAAATACTTATCAAGTAGCCATAATTTTTACACCTTCAAAGTAAATAAAACCCCAACCGTAGATTTTATAATTATACGCTCTCCTAGCTCTTTCCACCGTACAGTGATAATAGTAGCATCATGTCTAGGGTGTTCAGAAATATTAACAAATACTAATAATTGACAAAAAACTCAACAGACATGTTTCAACCTAGAAGAAACAAGTCTACTATATAGCGAACTGCGTTTCGTACGGCATTACGTAAGAATTAAGGGTTGGATTAAGGTAGTGGTCAGTGGTCACCACATAGGCTCGCAATGCTAACAACTCCGTGACTTCGCCCACAGTCCCAGTCAGTATTTAAGCCCCACACTAGCTGCAGGACAAAATTTCATGCTAACTCCAGCATAAACTCCAACTAGAGAGCAAACTTCAGTGCTCTAAACTAACTGTAACTGACTCTTATTTACTCTGGTCCGACGTATATATTTTGGGTCTAACTAACTTGTAACATATATAGTTAAAAAAATCACCATGAAATCATTTATCTTTATTAAGAATAAAAAACCGTTAGTCCCAAAAGCTGACGTTGAAGAATTTTACGCACACTTTAATTACGATCTCAAATCAAAAGTCGATTAAGTAAAATCCTTATAGAAGATTACACGTGAAAATGTCAAAATTGAGACATCCCCCTTTTCATTGTTATTGTTCACTGTCCACGTTTACATGCTACGAAAGCATTTGGTAGCACTGGGAGCTACTACTTTGCATAGAGTATTCATAATAAACATTTTACGCTGCATTTTTTGCCCCAAGATTTACAATAACAGTTAATTTGGCCAAGAACTACTTTCACCATTTCAGTTCATTGTGAGGTACTGGAGTTAGCATTTGATAGAGCATTGGAGTTAATACTGTAGTTAGGCTTGTAAAGAATATGTACTTAAATACTGAAAGGTACAGTAAGTGGAGTTATAAAGTTAGCACAGCAGCTAGCATTGCGGACTACGGTAGGCGACCACAGCCTTAATTCAACCGAATTAAGTGCATGATAATAATGAAAAGATAATAATGAATAAGCATGCCGAAGTCGACGATTTATTGAATATATTTATGAATAAAAGGGACTGGAGTCATTGTGGTAAAGTATTACGAATAGTCTACCACAGTTGGGCTATTTTGAACAACAATGGGGGGTCGGAGGCTCAAAGAAGTGTGGATAATATCTGGTAATTAGTAAACTAGCACGATAAATATTATGTAGATACCACTGTGGGACAACAGCAATCTATGTTTCACAACGGGCTTCCCAACGTTTCATTAACATCCACAGACATTCGAGGCGATAATCAGGAATTATACAGTTATTGATAGTTTTAATATTATAATAATAATCGGTTAAACAGGTATCTTATAAAGTAGCGAAAACACTAGTTATCATTATTATTATAATGTGTAAGCAGCTTCAATTGTAAATTTTGATGGCCTTTTCAAGTGTGGAGTATCTCGATCTCTTTGGGGCTTTGTTCACGTGTTCAACTCCAATCCAACAATTTGTCTTAAGATTATGAGAAAACGAAGTAAAAACTTCTGATTTTAATGCAGTCTCATCTTCTTCCTTTTCGATAAAGGTAGTATTCATTTGGGACACAAGCGCGACTCGTATTTTGCTCCAATCCTTGTCATTCAAACCCAAACGCGTTTGAATTCTTGATTTGATTGAGCCCCATGTCTCGCCAGATCTCACCTGGCATAAGACAATTAATAATTAGCATCAATACTTCTTAGTCTCTCTTAATGGCAAATAATTAAAAAAGATAATTTACTGAAATAAAGACTATAGTGTAAATTACTTTGAGTAGGACGGGGAAACCGAAAGTAGAGCGCGCATCTTTATGGAAATGAGCAACTGTCACAAGACATGCATTTGGACCAATATCCATTTCTTCCGGTAAAATCTCTTCCGCTCTGTAATAGCCTAAAGACAGATACATTCACAATTAGCTACATTCTTAGCGAAACAAATATCACTTAGAGCTGCAAAAAATATGTATTACGACTCGGGGCAGATGTGTTCCAAACGAGAGTATCAGCTGCAGTGTCATCATCAACAATTTGGACTACACGGTGCGAAGAGATTTCGAGAAGCCGCAATTTACGTCTTTTCTCCTCATCTTCCCAGACAGAGCGGGCCAATTCACTCAATACATCTTTTACAAGGATTCGAGGGGTTTTGTTGACGTAAAACACAACCTCTCTTTCAACTGCAAAATGAAATAATCCCTAAAATTTTTATCTCTGCGAGCAAAGTTTGAAGATTTAAATTTTTAGATTCATACCTTGGTCTTCAGGGGAGTAAAATAACACTTTATACTGTTTCTTATGCTCCAGTTCAGTTACAAGGATTCCAATCGTCTGATAAAAGAGTTTATAAGGAGTGCGACTGGTTTTATGGGTAGGAGCTAAAATGGATAACAGATCCGATCCGTCCGATTCAAACTTGACAGCATAACTGGGCGTATCCCTATGGATTTATAAAATATTTCCTCGTTAAATAGATTTGTTAAATCTTAGATAACAACACCCAGAAAAAAACATATTCTAAATAACTCACTTATAAGGTTGACATTTGAAAAACTGTATATACAATGGTTTACAGCCGAGTCTTTGAGCTACTTTGGTGGCCATCTCCATATAACTTGATTTCAGACTCATTTCTATTGAAAACGGTTCATTCACATTGCATTTGTCCATGAATGTGATTTCATACTTGTACTGCATGTACGTGTAGAAATCACTCAGGGACTTCAGTTTCTTCCCACACTGAGCTTCATCGCACTGCTTATGATAGACAATGATGTCACCATCCATTAGTTCCTCCAAACCTTGGTCCAATGTTACTTCCAAGTTGGAAATTCGGTCTACATAGCCTGTTTGGATCTCTTCATAAAGCTTGATAGGAGCATCCTCAGTTAAGTTTGCTCGTTTGCGACACTCTCTAGCCACTTCAACTAAAAGATCCAAATCAAAATATGAAAATGACAGGCTTACAAAACTTTTGCCAATAGATTGGGGATTGGCAATCAATTTCTTTCCAAAAACCTACCAAATTTAGTATTAATAGGAGCACACCAATGGCCCATGTAATGTAGACTTTCGTTGATTGGATCGTACATTTTAAGGAACAATAACACATCGTTTTCCTGTAAGATAAAAATATTAGGTTTCCACTAACACAATCACAGAACAAAAGAAATATCTTTGTCAAGGCATTAATAAAAATCCAACCTTGTCAAAAGGAGGCAAAGAATCTTTTTCATCGTCTGCAGGAAGCATTTCAAGAAATATAGGGAACAAAATGTCTTCTAAGGTTTTACTGGTATCAGGACACACATCTAAATAACCTGGTCTCAATGCCTTGTTTGTTCGAATAGAAAATGGCCATAACCGCATTCGTCTCTCATCAGCTTTCTAAAATATTAAAAGTTAAAATCAATTCATTTACTACACACAGCTTAAGATTTACGTCTTAAACCTGTGAATAATCAAAGTGGCCCAAAAACATGCATAGTAAAAAAACCTCATGTACAAAAACTCACAAAGCTTTCAGATAAAAGTTGTAATAGCTGGGCAGGTTTGGTTTTCTTAAGAACACGAAAAGTTCTAGAGTTAGCAATCGCGGCAGGAGTCATTTTTTCCGCATCGTACAGGTCACATCCTTGGTGGCCAACAAAAGCGTCTTCAGTCATAACTGTTATTTGCATATACAAGTGGGCTTCGGATCTCTCCTTCCGCTTAATCATTTCAATATTTTTTTCTTCCTTGAGACGTTCTAATAATTCTCGAGGAATGTCATCTTCAGTCACTTCGTGAAGAACTGAGTTCAAAATTGAATCTCGAATGTAAACCAACATGTATGCATTAGTAGACTGCTTCACACCGGGGTGAACATCATCCATCTTAACAATACAAACATGGATTAAATGTTAATTGACTCACCAAGAGACAAATTGACCCACCAAAATAGGGACAATTCATAGAAAAGTACGACTAAATATTAGCTAATGTTTTAGTCTAAAGCGTACCTCCTGTCCACCAAAATTGTGTTGGATAGCTTCTGTTTTAGAGCATCTTGAAACAACATCATCATCAAACTTACACCACCTTCCATCCCCTTTTGGATTGATAAATACAACATAGTGACCCCCATGATTATCTCCCGAGTGGACTAAAACCTGTGAATATAAATAGGTATATTAGTCTACTTGGTTTAGTTTAGTAAGTTTTACGTTTTTAAACAGAAATCCGAGAAATGTTATTAAAAAATTAATGCATACAGCATGTAACGTGTAAGATGCAGGTCCCTTATCACTTGGTTCACTGTCCTTCAAGAATTCATTCAAATTAATCTTCTCAAAGAACTCAAATCTATCGTTAGATTTGACGGAACAGTCGGTAACAGGATCATACTGGAATCTCATCAAGTGAAGATGTAGAACAGGTGGAAAGGATGTGAAAATAACACCTTTTTCAGCTTCCTAATATGAAATAAAAAAAGAATAAAAACTATCGACAACAAAGGAGTAAAACAAAGTTCTACGACCTTGTCTAACCTGAAGTCCATGAGACCCAGCGTCATATTTGTTGTCCCCGTCAAGAGTTTCAGTGGAAACGTAGTCTCGGAAGCTCTCGTAAATATTCTTCCGTCCCTTGATGTTCAACTGAATATCGTAGTATGTTTCAGACCGACTCGATTCATACTGAACATGCTTACATTTAATAAATGAGATCATCTTTCCCTCAAATAACTCTTGAATGGTTCCTTCCACGCAAGTAGCTTTCATCTACACATTGAAAAGAGTTTTGAGTAGGGAATGGCACGTGTCGGTTCGTGTCAATATTCTCGTTTCGTTTCGTGTCAATAGCTTGACACGGACCGAACCGGTAATTTCGTGTCGTGTCGAGCCATTGAAACGAACCGATCGTTTCGTGTCATGACACGAAACGAATTTTCGTGTCGGTTCACTTCTTTGACACGAAACGAACCGCGTGTCAAACGTGTCAAATATTAAATTAGAATAAATGACCGGTTTAAATAACTATGCTATAAATATTAATAATAAGGTTTAAATCCATCTTCACTGCTTTCTGGCAGAATATTTTCACTGTTTTCCGGTGAAATATCTTTGTTTTGACTACTCATTCATATTAAATTATTTAAATATTTAATTTGATGATGATGAAATGATTTTACAAGTTTAGATTTCAACAGAAACACACCATACTAATAATAAATTGTTATGACCATGAAGTGGAATGCACAAATGCCGTTTAAACTACGCATTGCATGGCCATGCAAGCTCTCTAACTCCAGTATAATACCATGCTTGAAAAAAGAGTCTTTACATTACATTTGACACGTTTGACACGCGTGTCGACACGAATTTTTCGTGTCGTGTCAAGGTTTGACACGTGTCAATCGTTTCGTGTCACCAATTGACACGGTTCAAACGTTTCGTGTCACCCTTTGACACGTTTCAAAAAATTAAGTGACACGAACCTGACACGAAACGAAACGAACCGTTTTGAAACGTTTCAACCTGACACGTGCCATTCCCTAGTTTTGAGTGGCATGAACATGAACCATTTACATCAAAAAGTTTTGCACTGAGCTGACTAATAAAGATGCTGACAAAAATGAAAAAAGTTCATACCTTGCTCTCAAGTTTATCTAGCAAAACTCTCAAGAATTCTTGAACATCGTGTTGCATAAAGGAATCCAATGTTTCCCAACCGAAGGAACGGGTAAGTTTTTTAGTTCCTACTGGCTTATCGGAAGTTTGTAACTCGTAAAATACACGTTGCAAAGCTAAAGCTACACTTTTGGTTGAATCATCACTTTCTGTAGGCATTTTGTACACTGCTTTTCGAAGTTTATTAGTAAAAAACAGAGTTTGTAGAAGAGAGTTCATGTAGCAAGTGGCACCCTACAAATTCAGGACAATGAAGGATAATGTCATTAATGCCATATTCTACTTGTAACTCGGTTCATAATTTAGAACCTAAAAAAATATACCTGATTTTTTAACCCCACAAAACCCGTATGCTTTTTCGAGTCCCATGCAACACCATGAGGAGCATCTGCTTTTACATCTACTTCTAAAGTGATCTCGTCGTTTTTAAGATAGCCTCTTGAGCTGTCTAATAAACCTGACCACTCTATGAAGTTAGAGTAACCCCAGTCATTTTCCTTAGAATGAAATATGTGACTAATTTCTGGAAAACAGAAAGATTAAGCTTATAAAATAGTCACATCACAATAAAACAATAGTTTAAAAATTCACAGTTCTTATTAATAACATTCATTGAGTGGAACATACTTCGAGTAAAAGGTTCCGCTCCTGGCTTATGACAAAGGAGTTTAAGTGTAGCCACTGCACTACAATTCCAGCTGGAAGATTCTGCTTCTCCATTGCCTGTAATTTTAATAGTCTCATAACTATTTCCAATTCTTCGAAAATCTCAACCAATGTCCAAACTTCACAAAAGAATGCAAAATGAAAACCCCCACGTCTGCCCCATGCTTACATTGCAAGAAGAATCCTAAGGACATGTTTTGCCTTGCCATTTGATCCGATCTTGGCATAATCATGATTCTCCAGGGCAGATTTCTCACGTAGCATGGTGGACTAAGAATTTGCTCTCGCAGACGACTAACATTGTCTACTGTAAAGCGAAAAGTGGCCTCTGAACGGGCAGCCCCTTCTTCGTCATCTTCCATGGGTGCTTCTGCAGTTTTAGAAATCATGTAATCTTATTAGTAATCCATCCTGAAGCAGTGCTACAGTACAGTAGTACATGAGATAAAATGCTTGCATGCTTATCCTTGTGTTTATCGTAAGTTTACCATTATTAGCTGATCCAGTCGGTGATGGATCACGAGGCTCTTCAACTTCCATTTCTTCAGCCGCTTGAGCACCAATCTTTAAACAAAAAACAAGAGGAGGTCAATTTCAGTAAAACTTCAACACAGGCACATAATCACAATCATAGAATAAAAACTTACAATTTGTGGTGTGATTGGCATACTGGCTTTGTACGTTACAAGGTCAGGGGATGGCTGGGCGGGGGCGGGGAACTTTTTTGCAGTTTTGATTTCCTGGTGCCGGGAACGTAACCAAGAATGCCAAAAAAAGTAACTGTAAGAAATATATTAACAATGCATTGTAAATTCGTAAATTACAAAGAAAAGCCTAATCATTGACCCGTTCATTTTAATTTCATGATGATAACAAACATGATTATGACAGCTAACCCAAACATAAATACGATGTAAAAACCGGTGGAACAAAACAGTGTAAATACATTAATAACAAACCTACTTGCACGAAAAACTAACCTTTTGCAACATGCACATCCAATGACGAACTAGAAGTTGTGGGTCATGTCAGTTATCACCAGAACCCACTTTTTCATGAAATCTTTACATGAATTAAAATATAAACATATGATTTGCAAGAATCACGGCAACAATCGCAATATTAACTACTGCCACGCAATACAAGGGAATGAAAAGAATTTTACACAGATTCAGTTAAAAGTTTAACACCGTCTTTCTTACAAAGACAGTAAAACAAAAACGGCACAACTCTGTTGATTTGATTCGAAAGGGTTATTTGTTTTTATCGAAGGCAATATTTCTTCCTCACAATATCATGCACAATCGGTTATCACACTATACATACAGCAGTATTTAATTATTACATGGAAAATTAACTTTACTTGTCCACAGTTAAGTAGCGATGATTCGACAGAAATTCGAATTTTACTCTTCCTAAATCCTAAAAAAGAGATAATATTTTGAAAGCTCTGAAGACAAACTACACTTCAAAGTTTCCCATCCCTGGAAATGTAGCTATAAAAATGTAGTTGTGGTGAGTCGCAGTATTTAGGGATTTCCACTATAGGGGGCTTTTTGGGGCATAGTGAGATTTTTTCGTTTTCCTTAAACAAAGAAATTTGCTCCGCAACAATCGCATGAATGCTATGCTGCTGCGTGCGTTATGTTGAACCACGATTGTTGATTTTATTGTGGCATGAAATATAAATGATGGCAAAGGTTTTGATTGTTGAAAAATAATTTTACACTAATTTATCTCATATTATGATACCTGAGGATAACATCGGTGATTCTACATTTTTCCCAATGGAGGGAATTTTGCTACTGCTGAATTTTTTCACTGATTTATTTCATAGATTTAATGATTACAGATTTGCAGATCCATCACTTGAGCCTTCATTATTGGAGTGGAAGAATTAGAGCCCTGTAATTTGAATATTTTTGAAGATAGGATCCTATAGAGCGCAGAGGTACCTAAAGGAGACCTAAAGGTTTGTTTTATAATCTGTGATCTGTGAATTTGGTTTAGACGACCGTGTTAGTAGAAATTGCTGGCACTGATTCTTCTTCATCTATCTGCTCTCTCTCTGGATCCATTGACTTGATTACCAATTATGATTCCCTCGTCTTTAAAAATTGGGCTAAACGGTCTGAGACACTACTGCATTGGAGCTAGACAAACGATTGCTGTCCAAGAACGGATAATCGAGTCTAGGAAAGCAGCACTTCTCGGTGGAGGCCAGAAGCGCATTGATGCCCAACATAAAAAGGTTTGTAAAAGTTCATTGTGGTGTTTTTTGTTTTGGTTATAGCTATAAATATGCAGTGCAAATTTTGCACTCAAAAAAATCATATTCCTGTCCTTTGCCTTATATAGGGAAAGCTAACAGCAAGAGAGCGTGCATTGGCATTATGTGACCAAGGAACTTTTATAGAGTCCGACATGTTCATGGAGCATACATGTTCGGACTTTGGAATGGAGAAACAAAAGTTTCCTGGCGACTCTGTCGTTACTGGACGAGGTTATGTCAATGGAAAGTTGACTTACATTTTTAGTCAAGATTTTACTGTGTTTGGCGGTAGCTTGTCCAGCGTGCATGCAAAAAAGATATGCAAGGTGAGTCAATAAGTATTTAACTAAAATGCATTTCTATATAGGAGAGAACGTTATTTTGAAACTCTACTGTTTTGTTTTTCATTTTTTTAGATCATGGATCAAGCAATGCAGGTAGGAGCTCCAGTCGTGGGGCTAAATGACTCTGGTGGTGCCAGGATCCAAGAAGGCGTCGAGTCACTGGCTGGATATGCAGACATCTTTCAACGAAACGTTTTAGCTTCAGGTGTCGTCCCTCAGGTCTAAAAACATTTTTTATGCTGAATCACTAAATTTTTGCCCAGTTGAATACGAGTTTCCGTATTTCATGCTGCAGATTTCTGTTATTATGGGTCCATGTGCTGGTGGTGCTGTTTATTCGCCTGCTCTGACAGATTTCACATTTATGGTCAAAGATACCTCATACTTGTTCATCACTGGTCCAGAAGTCGTAAAGTCAGTTACTAACGAAAGTGTGACCCATGAGGAATTGGGAGGAGCTAAGACTCATACAACTCTCAGTGGAGTTGCACACGGAGCATTTGAAAATGACATTGACGCATTATTAAATATTCGGGAGTTGCTATCCTACTTGCCCAGTTCCAATACAGCCGGAGCACCCAAAGTTGATGCAATTGATCCTTGGGACCGCAATGTTCCCGTTCTAGATGATATTGTACCTTTAGAATCTACAGCTGCTTATGACATGACACAAATTATTTTAGCGACAGTGGATAATAGAGAATTTTTTGAAATCATGCCCAAGTACGCGAAAAACATTGTCGTCGGATTTGGTAGGGTGGACGGTAAAACGGTTGGAATAGTCGCAAATCAACCTAAAGTTGCCGCAGGTTTGGTTTCACCTGTTATTTGACTTAATGTCTGAACAAACACCTAGGAAATGTAAATTTTATTTCTCCGATAGGGTGTCTGGACATAAATTCGTCAGTCAAAGGGGCTCGATTTGTTCGCTTTTGTGATGCTTTCAACATCCCGCTCATTACCTTTGTTGACGTTCCTGGATTTCTCCCTGGAACTGGTCAAGAATACTCCGGAATTATCCGCCACGGTGCTAAACTCTTATATGCGTTTGCAGAAGCAACGGTTCCAAAAATTACGATTATCACTAGGAAGGTATATACATTCTTTTGGTACCCTTCCAATATGATGCCTACCAAGGCCTACTTGAGCCTACCATATTTTTAGGGACAGTCAGATTATACAGTATGATGCCTACCATAAATAAGGTACTACCGTGCATGTATATTTAGTTTTAT
>Ga0210040_10000521_pt1 | contig 64381 bp, 56 predicted proteins | sample CryGeyCG12114_NA_FD_185462 | JGI IMG/M metagenome (GOLD analysis project Ga0210040, IMG submission 185462) | Groundwater microbial communities from aquifer - Crystal Geyser CG19_WC_8/21/14_NA (SPAdes) (version 2) | ecosystem: Environmental > Aquatic > Deep subsurface > Groundwater | place: USA...
CCATGCCGCGTTGCCGCACCTGACGCATGACCCGATCGTCGCGGCCGGTCACGCGATCGTCGCCTGCCAGTCCATCGTTTCCCGCAGCCTGGACCCGCTCGACTCGGCCGTGGTCAGCCTGACCAAGATCGAGGGCGGCGAGGCCTGGAACCAGATTGCCGCCGGCGTCGCCATCCGCGGGTCCCTCCGCTACCTCCGGGACGAGACGGGCACGATGATCGGGGAGGCGCTGGGGCGCATCGCCCGGGGCATCTCCGAGACCTTCCAGGTGCGCGCGACGGCCGAGGTGCTCGGCGGCGTCGCCGTGACCGCCAACCATCCCGCCGAGCGCGACCTGGCGGCCGCCGCGGCAGGCGCCGTCGCCCCCGTGCGACGCGACCTTCCCGCGGCCATGACGGGAGAGGACTTCTCCGAGTTCCTGCGCGTGGTGCCCGGCGCCTTCGTGTGGATCGGCAACGGCCCTGCGGAGGGCGGGCGCGAGCTGCACAACCCGAACTACGACTTCGACGACCGCGTGCTGCCCACCGCGAGCGGCTTCCTGGCCGAGGCGGCGCGGCGGGCGCTCTCGGCCGGCTAGGGGCCGAAGCCATGGCGCTGCCGGTCTCGATCTCGGGTCATGGGTTGGGCAAGGGCTTCCGCGACACCAGCCTCTTCAACCCGAAGAGGGTGGCGCTGCTGGCGGATCCGGCCCTCCAGGCCTCCGGGATCGTGGCGCGGAACCTGGCGGGCGGCGGGTTCAAGGGTGCCCTCCACGCCGTTGGCCATGCCTGGCCCGGCATGGAGCACATGGCCACGCTCGGCGAGCTTCCGGCCCCGCCCGAGCTGGCGGTGCTGTCCCTGCCGCCCGAGGCGGTCGAGCCAGCCATGGCCGCCCTGGCAGGGCGGGGATGCTTCGCGGCGGTGGTGTTCGGCCCGGCTCCGGGCCTCGCCGCGATCTGCGCGCGCACCGGGGTGCGGGCGCTCGGCGAGCGCTCCTTCGGCCTCTGCGTGCCCTTGGCCGGATTGAACGCCTCCCTCTCCCACATCGCGCCGCGCCCAGGGCGGTTGGCGCTGCTCTGCCAATCCGCGGCCCTGGCCCGCGCGGTGATCGACTGGGCGGAGGGCGAGTCCGTGGGCTTCACCCTGATCGCGGGGATCGGCACCAACGCCGATTACGGCTTCGCCGGTGCCCTGGACTGGCTGGCACGGGATGCCGGCACCGGCGCCATCCTGCTGGACCTTCGCCGGATCAAGGATCGCCGGCGCTTCATCTCCGCCGCCCGCGCGGCGGCGCGCACCCGCCCGGTGGTGGCCCAGCGCCCCGGCCAGGCCGGGCGCGGCGATGCGGACGCGGTGATGCAGGCGGCGCTGCGCCGCGCCGGCGTGCTGCGGGTCGAGGGACTGGAAGGTCTTCTCTCGGCCGCCGAAACCCTGGCGCGGGTGAAGCCCTCGCCCCGGCCCGGCCCGGACGGCGCCCGGGGCAACCGGGTCGCCATTGTTTCGAACGGCCTTGGTCCCGGGCAGATGGCGGCCGATGCGGCGATCCGGGGCGGTGCGCGTTTGGCCGAGATTCCCGAACAGGCGCGGCACATGCTGGACCTCGCCCTTCCCGGCGGCTGGACCGGTCACAACCCGCTCGCGCTGCCCATGGGCCAGGGCCACCGGCTGGGGGAGGCGGCCACACTGCTCGGCGCCCTGCTCGAGGTCGACTCGGTGATCGCCCTGCACGCCCCGGCCGCCGAGGAGGACGCCGCGTTGGCGGCCGAGGGCATCGTGGCCGCCAGCGCCACCTCAGGGCGCGGCCAGCGGGCGGCGCCGGTGCTCACGGCCTGGCTCGGGCAGGCGACCGCGGGAATTCAGCGCCGCAACCTGGCCGAACGCGGCGTCGCGGTCTTCGCCACCCCCGAGGCCGCCGTGCAGGGCGCGCTGCACCTCGCCCAGGACCGCCGCAACCGCGCCGCCGCCGCCGAGCTTCCGCCGGCCGACGTGATGGAGGTCGCGCCCGACCGCCTCCGCGCCGCTGCGATCTTCGCGGCCGCCAGAGACGCCGGACGGCTGAGGCTGGACGAGGCGGAAGCGCTTTCGGTGCTGGAGGCCTATGGCATTCCCACCGTGCCGCACCGCGTGGCCGCCACGGTGGAGGAGGCGGTGGCGGCGGCCGGGGCGCTGGGCTGGCCGGCGGTGCTGAAGGTCCTGAGCGCGGACCTGCCCGCCAAGACGGAGCTCGGCGGCGTGGCGCTCGGCCTGCGAGACGCCGATGGGCTGCGCGAAGCGGCCGCCGCGATCGCCGCCCGCGTTGCCGCCGCGCGGCCCGGCGCGGTGCTTCGGGGATGGATGGTGCAGGCCATGGCCGCCACCGGCCGAGAGCTTCGCCTGCGCCTGGAGGACGACCCCATGTTCGGGCCATGGATCGGCTTTGGGCGGGGCGGCACGGCGGCCGAGCTCGAGTCGGACGAGAGCCACGACCTGCCGCCGCTGAACCGGGCGCTGGCGCTCTCGGTGATCGGGCGCACGCGGGTCGCCCGGCTGCTGGATGGCTGGCGGGATCACCCGGCGGTTTCGAGAGAGGCACTGGCGGAGGCGCTGGTCGGCCTGTCGCAGCTCGCGGTGGATTTCCCGGAGGTCGCCTCCGCCCGGATCAACCCGCTGCGTGCCCTGCCCGAGCGGGTGCTGGCTCTGGACGCAGACCTCGTGCTCCGTCCCGCGGGCGAGGCCGCGATGCTCGCGATCCCGCCCTATCCGGCCGAGCTGGCACGCCCCTTCACGACGCGGGACGGCCGCCAGGTTCTGGTTCGCCCGATTCGCCCGGAGGATGCGGAGGAACTGGCCGCCTTCGTGCGGCGCGTGCCGGCGGAGGACCTGCGCTACCGCTTCTTCAATCGCCTGCGGGAGCTGCCGCCGGCCCAGGTCGCCCGGCTGACGCAGATCGACTACGACCGCGAAATGGCCTTCGCGGCCATGGACGGGCCGCGCATTGCCGGCACCTCGCGCCTGGTGCTGGACGGCGAAGGCGGCGGGGAGTTCGCCATCCTCGTCGATCACGCCTGGAAGCGCGGCGGCCTGGCGCGGCACCTGATGGCGCGGCTGGTGGAGTGGGGGCGCGGCCGCAGCCTGCGGCGCATCTGCGGCCAGGTGCTGTCGGAGAACACACCGATGCTGCGCTTCGTCCGTGCCATCGGCTTCACCACGCGCGGAACGGAAGATCCGGAGATCCTCGAGGCCGAGCTGGACCTCGAGGATGCGCTGCCTGGCTTGCGGGCGCCTAGTGGACCCGCGTCTCCGCCAGCAGGAGCCTGACCCGGGCGGCGGCTTCCGCCCCCTTGCGGGCCTCGCGCCAGGCGGCCTCGGCGACGCGCTGGTGGATTCCCACGGCCTCGTCGGCCGCGGTGACGGTGCCGACGCCGATGGCGTTCAGGGGTGGGCTGTCCGGCAGGAATGGGTTGGCGCAGAGATGGGCGCGGTCCCGCGCGCGCAGCACCATGAAGTGGCTGGTGGGTGCGGAGTCGGTCAGAAGCCCGATCTGCAGCCCCATCGGCACGGTTTCCATCAACCCCGCCAGACTCTCGGCCTCGACCCGTGCCGCAGCGCGGCAGCGCTGGCGGAGCGGCTCGGACAGGCGGAGACCCGGCGCGATGCCATCCGTCAGCATCGCCCGCAGCGCGTCCTCGCTCACCATCGCGATGATCGAGGGGCGCCGCTGCTGGTAGGCGCGCTTGCGGGCGGCCAGAAGGCCCAGGGCCTGCTCGGCCGCGGCGTGGAAGGCCACACGCTCCTGCGCGGTGTCGGCGGCCTCGGCCATCCCCTCGGCGAGAGCGGAGTCGTAGGCCTCTCCCGTGACGAGGGTGCAGAGCGCGCCGCCGAGCTGGAGGATCTGCTCCGCATCCTCCTCAACCTGCCGAAGGCGCTCCTGCAGGGCGAGGGGGCGGGAGAAATACTCGACGCCGATCCCGAGCAGGGAAAGGGGCGATATCTTCAGCAGTTCCGCGAGGCGCCGGATCGTGTCCAGCTTGATCACCTCGCCTTTCTCGTAGCGGTAGAGCGCCGCGCGCGACACGCCGAGCCGGGCGGCGATCTCTTCCGCCCTCAGGCCGGACTCAAGGCGATAGGCCCGGAGCTGCTGCCCGATGTCGGCGAAGCGCATCGCCCTTTCCTCGCTCGGCGTGGCCGCACCCACGCGCCCGGGTCGAATCGGCGTCATCTCATGGCCCTGGACTGGTGCGGCAAATTGCGCGTTTTGCCCGACCCGCGCAACGTGATTGAGGACACACCCGGCGCGAAACCGTCAGCCAATTTCGTGCGAGGCGAGAGTTTCCAGCGCGCGCACCAACGCGGAGTGATCCTGCTGGCCACCTCCGGCCGCCGTGACCGCGGAGAAAAGCTGCTGGGCCGAGGCCGTCTGCGGCAATGCGACAGCCAGCTCGCGCCCGGCCTGCAACGCAAGGTTGAGGTCTTTCTGGTGCAGCTCGATGCGGAAGCCCGGCTCGAAGGTGCGCTTGATCATGCGCTCCGCGTGCACTTCCAGGATTCGCGAGGACGCGAAGCCGCCCATCAGGGCCTCGCGCACGCGCGCCGGGTCGGCGCCGGCCTTGCTGGCGAAAACCAGGGCCTCGGACACGGCCGCGATGTTGAGCGCGACGATGATCTGGTTGGCGACCTTGGTGGTCTGTCCCGCGCCGTTCGCTTCCCCGACCAGCGTGATGTTCTTGCCCATTGCCTGGAACAGCGGCAGCGCCCGGTCGAAGGCCGCCTGCGGGCCGCCGACCATGATGGTCAGCGCCGCGTTGCGCGCGCCCACCTCGCCGCCGGAAACCGGGGCATCGAGGTAGTCGCAGCCGCGGGCGTTCACGCGGGCCGCGAAGTCCTTGGTGGCCGTGGGGCTGATCGAGGACATGTCGATCAGCAGCGTGCCCGGGTTCAGTGCCGCGGCCACGGCACCTTCGCCGAACAGCACCGCTTCCACGTCGGGGGTGTCCGGCACCATCAGGATGACCACCTCCGCGGCCTTCGCCACCTCGGCCGGCGTGGGCAGCACGGTGGCCGCGCCGCGGATCTCCTCGGTCAGGCTCGCGCGCTCGGGCACGAACAGCGCGTGGCCGGCCCTGGCGAGGTTCAGCGCCATGGGGCGCCCCATGATGCCGAGGCCGATGAAACCGATCTTCATGCGCGTCTCTCCTGGTGCTGTTGGTGTCGGTATGGGGCGAACCAGCCGAGCCCCTCCTCGGTGCCGCCGAGCGGGCGGTACTCGCAGCCGAGCCAGCCGCCATAGCCGGCGGCATCGACGCTGCGGAACACGTGCGGCCAGTTCACCTCGCCCGTTCCCGGCTCGTGCCGGCCGGGCGTGTCGGCGAACTGGGCGTGGGCGACGATGGGCATCAGGGCCTCGAAGCGGCGCGTGATGTCCCCCTCGGTGACCTGGGCGTGGTAGAAGTCGAACTGCAGGCCGACCTGCCCCGCGCCGACGGCGGCGATGATGGCCGCAGCCTCCGTCGTGGTGTTCAGAACGTAGCCCGGCATGTCGCGGCGGTTGATAGGTTCGATCAGGGGCAGCACGCCATGCGCGCGGGCCCGCCCGGCTGCCCAGGCCAGGTTGGCGGCGAAGGTTCCGAGAAGCGTGTCGCGCGCGACTCCGGCAGGCGCGAGGCCGGCCATGACGTGCAGGTGCGGGCAACCCAGGGCGGAGGCGTAATCCAGCGCGAGCGCAACGGCGTCGCGGAACTCGGCCTCGCGGCCAGGCAGCGCCGCCAGGCCCTTCTCCCCGCGCGCGGCGTCGCCGGGCGGCGTGTTGAACAGGACCGGAACGATCCCGGCGTCCTCCATCCGGGCACGCAGTTCGGCCGCGGCATGGTCATAGGGAAACAGGAACTCCACCGCCTGGAAACCGGCCGCGCGGGCGCGCGCGAAGCGCTCCGCGAAGGGGACCTCGGTGAACATCAGCGACACATTGGCGGCGAAGCGCGGCATCCGGGCGGTTTCCTGCGGTTCCACCGCACACCGCGGCCGCCGGGCAGGGCTAGCGCAAATCGGCGCCGGCCCCAAGGCGGCAAGGCAGGGTTTGGCGTGCGCATGTTTGGTGCTGGCCGCGCGCCGCGCCATAAGGGCAGGGTGCCACGCGCGGGAGCGGACATGCCGGACGACAAGCAGTTCCTGATTCGCATCATCGCCGTCACGGCGCTGGTGGCGCTGCTGGCCGGGTGCTTCCTCGTGCTGAAGCCCTTCCTCTCGGCGCTGCTCTGGGCCGCCATCCTGTCCTTCACCACCTGGCCGGCCTACCGCTTCCTGCTCGACCAGGCGAAGTTCCGGCCGGGCTGGGCGGCCGGGCTGATGGTGACGGTGATGATGCTGGTGATCGGCCTTCCACTCGCCATCGCGGCGCCGACCAGCCGGCAGGAGATCGAGGGGCTGCGCGGCTCGATCCAGGACTTCCTGACCGACGGGTTGCCGGGGATGCTGGCCTCCACCGGGCGCCTGCCCCTCGTGGGGCCCTTTCTCCAGGAACGCTTCGGGGAGCTGGACCTGGGGGTGAGCAACCTTTTCGGCATGCTCCGCCCCTATGCCGGGGATGCCGCTCAGATGGCGCTCGGCCTGTTCCTCACGATTGTCTCGGGGGTGGCGGAACTGATCATCGCCATTCTGCTCTCCTTCTTCTTCTACCGCGACGGCCCACGGCTCGCGCAGGCGCTGGACCGGGCGGCTGAGCGCATCGCCGACGGGAGGGGGCGCCGGCTGGTGGCCCTCACAGGGGCAGTGACCCGGGGCGTGGTGTATGGGCTGCTCGGCACGGCCGTGGTGCAGGGAGCCATGACCACCTTCGGCCTCTGGCTCTCGGGCGTGCCGCATCCGGCGCTGCTGGGGCTGCTCGCGGGCGTGGTCTCCATCCTCCCCATCGGGGCGCCGGTGGTCTGGGTTCCCGCGACGATCTGGCTGCTGGCGAACGGCAGCACGGGCTGGGGCATCTTCATGGGGCTGTACGGGGCGTTCGGCATTTCATCGGTGGACAATTTCATCCGACCCTGGCTGATCTCCCGCGGCGCGGACCTGCCGCTGCTGCTGACCCTGCTGGGCGCCCTGGGCGGAGCCTTCGCCTTCGGCTTCCTCGGGCTGTTCCTGGGCCCGGTGCTGCTGGCGGTGGCCTTCACCATCATCCGCGACTGGACGAACGAGGGCCATTCGCGGACCGGCCCGCTGGCGATGTGACATGCTCCGGCGGCGCGCCGCTTGCACGGCCGGTGGCGCCCCAAACCGGGACCGAGGGATAAAAATATGGAAGTCTTCGCGTGAGCGCCGCCTCGATCTCACCGCGCCGGGTGGACGGCCCGGCGCCTGTCCGCTAGGCGCAGCCCGTGCCCGCCTTTGTCCTTTCCCGCATCCTTCAGGCGCTGCCGGTGATGCTCGCCGTCGCCTTCATCGCCTTCACGCTCTTCACCTTCGTGGGCGACCCGATCGCGACCATGCTGGGGCAGGAGTTCTCGGTGGCCCAGCGCGACGCGCTGGTGGCCGCGCTCGGCCTCGACCAGTCGGTGCCCGTTCAGTTCCTGCGCTTCATCGGCAACGCGCTGCGCGGCGAGTTCGGCCTGTCCTACCGCCTGTCCCGCCCGGTCTCGGCCCTGATCGCCGAGCGCGCGCCGGCCACGCTGGAACTGGCCTTCTGCGCCTCTGTCGTGGCCCTGGCGGTCGGGCTGCCCGCCGGGGTCTATACCGGCCTCTACCCGCGCTCCCTTCTCAGCCGCGCCTTCCTCACCTTCAGCCTGGTCGGCGTCTCGCTGCCGACCTTCCTCATCGGCAGCCTGCTGATCCTGGTCTTCTCCGTCTGGCTGGGCTGGCTGCCCTCCTTCGGGCGCGGGGACACGGTGCAGCTGGGCTGGTGGAGCACCGGCTTCCTCACCGCCTCCGGCCTGAAGGCGCTGATCCTGCCCTCCATCACCCTCGGGCTGTTCCAGCTCACCCTGATCCTCCGCCTCGTGCGCTCGGAGATGCTGGAGGTCATGCGGTCCGACTACGTGAAGTTCGCCCGCGCGCGGGGGCTGCGCGACCGCTCCATCCACTTCGGCCACGCGCTGCGGAACACCCTGGTGCCGGTGATCACCATCGTCGGGCTGCAGCTCGGCTCCATCATCGCCTTCTCCATCGTCACGGAAACGGTGTTCCAGTGGCCGGGCATGGGGCTGCTCTTCATCCAGTCCGTCTCCTCGGCCGACATCCCGGTGATGGCGGCCTACCTGCTGCTGATTTCGGCGGTGTTCGTGACCATCAACCTCGTGGTGGACCTGTTGTATTACGCGGTGGACCCGCGGCTGCGCGCCGGGGGAGGGCACTGAGATGAACGCCATGGCCCGCGCCTGGGACAGCGACATCGCCTATGCCTTCCGGCGCTCCCCCACGGCCGTGATCTCGGCCATCGTGGCCTTGATCTGCATCGTCGGCGCGGTCGCGGCGCCGGTGCTCGCCCCCTACAACCCTTTCGATCTCGCCAGCCTCGACCTGATGGATGCCTTCAACCCACCCGCCTTCCTGGAGGAGGGAAGCTGGGCCCATCCGATCGGGACGGACGACCAGGGAAGGGACGTGCTCTCGGCCATCATGTACGGGGCGCGCATGTCGCTCTTCGTCGGCGTCTCGGCGACCGCCTTCGCGCTCTCGCTTGGCGTGCTGCTGGGTCTGCTGGCCGGCTATGCCGGCGGCACGGTCGATGCCGTGCTGATGCGCATCGCCGACGTCCAGCTCACCTTCCCCAACATCCTGATCGCCCTTCTCGTGGACGGCGTGGCGCGCGCCGCCCTGCCGCGGGACCTGCACGACCAGATCGCCGTCTACGTCGTGATCTTCGCCATCGGCATCTCCGACTGGCCACGCTTCGCACGCACCGTGCGCGGCTCGGCCATGGTGGAGCGCAACAAGGAATACGTGCTGGCGGCGCGGGTGATCGGTATCGGCCCGGCGCGGATCATGCTGACCCATGTGCTGCCCAACGTGCTCGGGCCGCTGCTGGTGCTGGCCACGCTGAACCTGGGCCTCGCCATCATCTCGGAGGCGACGCTTTCCTTTCTTGGCGTCGGCCTGCCGCAGACCCAGCCGAGCCTCGGGACCCTCATCCGCGTGGGCAACGACTTCCTGTTCAGCGGCGAGTGGTGGATCACCGTTTTTCCGGGCGTGGCCCTGATCGCCATGGTGCTGTCCGTGAACCTGCTGGGCGATTGGCTGCGCGACGCGCTGAACCCGAGGCTGCGCTGATGGCCGCCCCCTTGCTCGAGGTCCGGGACCTCGTCGTGGAATTCCCGGGACGGCGCGGCACGCTGCGCGCGCTCGACAAGGTGTCCTTCGAGATCGCCCCGGGCGAGGTGCTGGGCGTGGTCGGCGAGTCGGGGGCGGGCAAGTCGATGACGGGTGCTGCGATCATCGGCCTTCTGGAACCGCCGGGCCGGATCGCCGGGGGCTCGATCGCCCTCAACGGCCAGCGCATCGACAACCTTCCCGCACGCGAGATGCGGCGTGTGCGCGGCAAGCGGATCGGCGCCATCTTCCAGGATCCGCTGACCACGCTGAACCCGCTTTACACGGTCGGCGACCAGCTCACGGAAACCATGCGGACGCATCTGGACATCGACGCCGCAGAGGCGAGGCGCCGTGCGGTCGGCTGGCTGGAGGCGGTGGGTATTCCCGCGGCGGCCGAGCGGATCGCGGCCTACCCCCACCAGTTCTCGGGCGGCATGCGCCAGCGCGTGGTGATCGCCCTGGCCCTTTGCGCCGAGCCGGAGCTGGTGGTCGCGGACGAACCGACCACGGCACTCGATGTATCCGTGCAGGCCCAGGTGATCGCGCTGCTCCGCCGCCTGACGCGCGAGAAGGGCACCTCCGTCATGCTCATCACCCACGACATGGGTGTGATCGCGGAAACGGCGGACCGGGTGGCCGTCATGTATGCCGGACGCGTGGCCGAGATCGGACCCGTGAAATCCGTGGTGAAGGCCGCGGCCCATCCCTATTCCGCGGGGCTCATGGCCTCCATCCCGCCGCTGTCGCACCGGGTGGACCAGCTGCCGCAGATCGACGGCGCCATGCCGCGCCTGACCTCCATCCCCCAGGGCTGCGCCTACAACCCGCGCTGCCCGCATGTGTTCGACCGCTGCAAGGTGGAGCGGCCCGAGCTTCTGCCGGCCGTGGAGACGCGCGCGGCCTGCTGGCTCTTCGACAGCGCCGCGCCGCGGGAGCGGACCCATGTCTGAGACGCCGATCTTCGAGGCGCGCGACCTCAGCCGCCACTTCGACGTTTCCAGGCCCGCCCTCCAGCGCCTGATCTCGCGCGAGCCCCGGCGCACCTTGCGGGCGGTGGATGGCGTCTCCTTCGCCATTCCGCCCGGCACCACCTTCTCCCTGGTCGGGGAGAGCGGCTGCGGAAAGTCCACCGTGGCCCGTCTCGCGGTCGGCCTTTACACGCCGAGCGGCGGGCAGGCGCTGTTCGAGGGACAGGACCTGGCGGAGGCGCGGCGGTCGGTGGCGCAGCGCCGGCGGATGCAGATGATCTTCCAGGATCCCTATGCCAGCCTGAACCCGCGCTGGCGCGTGTCCGACATCGTGGGGGAGCCCATCCGCGCCTTCGGCATCGCCCAGGGCGGCGCGGCGCTGCGGGAGAAGGTCGGCGGCCTTCTGCGGCAGGTCGGGCTCTCGCCCGCGGATGGCAACCGCTTCCCGCATGAGTTCTCCGGCGGGCAGCGACAGCGCATCTCGATCGCCCGCGCGCTGTCCTCCAACCCCGAGTTCCTGGTTTGCGACGAGCCGACCTCGGCCCTCGACGTCTCGGTGCAGGCGCAGATCCTGAACCTGATGAAGGGCCTCCAGCGCGAGCTCGGCCTGACCTACCTGTTCATCAGCCACAACCTGGCGGTGGTGCGGCAGGTGAGCGACCGCGTGGGCGTGATGTATCTCGGCCGCATCGTGGAATCCGCGCCGGCGGAGACCCTCTTCACGGCGCCGCGCCACCCCTACACGCGCGCGTTGATGGAGGCGATCCCGGACCTGGAGATGGCCGGGCGGGAGCGCCAGCCTGTCGGTGGTGAGGTGCCGAGCCCCATCAGCCCGCCCTCCGGCTGCACCTTCAACCCGCGCTGCCCGCTGGCGAACGACCGCTGCCGCGCCGAACGCCCGGCCTTGATCGCGGCACGCGGCACGCCGGAAACCCTGGTCGCCTGCCACGCGGTGGAGGAGGGGCGCGACGGGTTCGAGGCGCGGGAGGCGGCCTGAGCGCCGCCACGGGCGCATCCTCAGCGCGGCAGGCCGCCTTTATCGGGATCATGATGGCCTGCGGGCTGCTCGTGGTGGGGCAGCTCTACGCCACCATTCCGCTCACGCCCTGGATCCAGCAGCGCTACGGGCTGGACGCGCCCTCCGCGGCGCTGGCGGGCAGCGCCTTCGGCTTCGCCTATGCCATCAGCTTTCTCGTCTGCGGTCCGCTTTCGGACCGCTTCGGCCGGGGGAGGGTGATCCTGGCCGGGATGGTGGCGCTCTCGCTGGCGACGCTGCTCGCGGGGGCGGCTCCCAGCTTCCCCGCCCTGCTCGCCGCACGGGCCCTGCAGGGCACCGTCGCCGCCACGCTTCCGCCCGCCGCGGTTTCGCTCGTGGTGGAAACACTGCCCGAGAAGCGGCGGCCGCTGGGCATCGCCGCCATGGCCTTCTCCTTTCTCGCCTCGGCGCCGGTTGCGCAGCTTTCCGTGGCCAGCGTGGCGGGCATGGGTGTGCCGTTGGTGATGTTCGCGGCAGCGCCGCTGATCCTCGCGGCGGCGGCATTGCTGGCGATTGTGCTCGGCCGTGCGGCGCTGCGGCGCCCGCTGGCCGTGGCGATCCAACACGCGCCCTCGCCCGCGCGCGAGCCCGTGATCGTCGCCTGCTGGATCGCGGCCCCCATGCTGATGTTCGCCTTCGTGGCCTTCCAGGCCGGAGTGCAGGCACTGGGCGACACCCTGCCGCTGGGCACCGCGGCATTGCGCCTGCTCTCTGTTCCCGCGCTGGCAGCGGGCTTCCTCGCGGTTCCGCTGGCCCGGCGGATCGGCGCCCTGGCCACGGCGACCTCCGGCTTCGCCCTGACTGCCTCGGGTCTGCTGCTGGCGGCGTTCGGCGGCGCGCCGGCCCTGGGGCTCGGCGCGGTGCTCGCCACCGCCGGCGTGGGGATCGGCGTCACCGGGCTGATCGCCACCATCTCTGCCCGCTCGGCAACGGCGCGGCGCGGGCTCGCGGTGGCGGTCTACACCTTCACCCTGTTCATGGGCGCGAGCCTCGCCCCGCCACTCGCGCCCGCCCTTGCCTCGGGCGGCCTATCGGTACTCTGCGCCGTGCCGGCACTCGTGGCCGCATCGGGTGCGGCCGTGCTGGTCGCCGCCCGCGCCCGCTTCGCGTGAAAAGGATCAACGGGAGGGCGCAGCGGCCGGAACCGGGGTGGGCGCCACCGGAGTCACGGCCACGGGCACCACGGCCACGGCGCTGAAGGGCGAACCCTCCACCAGCTTGGTGGACCAGGCCATGTAGACCACCGCGTTGCGCTGGGTGTCGATGAAGCGGTGGACGCGGGTTTCCTTGAAGAAGAGGCTGGTGGAGTTCTCGTGCACCACCTCGCCGCGCTCGCCCCGCGCGGCGCCCTGGGCGATCTCCACCGGTCCGGTCGCGGTGCAGGACAGCGCGAAGCGCGCGGGGTCCTCGGCCACCCCGACCATCCCGGAGATGCCCCCCGTGCGCGCCTGGCTGAGGTAGCAGGACACGTTGCGCACCTCCGGGTCGTCGAAGCGCTCGATGACGATGCGGTGGCTGCGCGTGAGGCCGAGATTGGTCAGCGCGGTGTTCACGTAGCCGATCTGCGCGGTGTCCTCGGCCGCCCGGGCGGGTGCGGCGAGCGCGACGGCGGCGAGCAGGGCGAGGGCAGGGCGGTGCATGGCATGAACTCCGGGATCAGCCGGATAGCGCGCGAGGGGGGCGCGGGTTGGGTCGGCTCAGTCGCCCAGCGCAACGCCCTCGCGCCGCGGATCCGCGCCACCCATAAGGCCTTGCGGCGTGACGCGGATCGCATGCAGCCCCGAGGGCATGGGGCGGATTTCCACGCGCTGCCCGCGCGCCAGCAGGGCAGGAGCCAGGGCGGCGGCCGGCGTGCCCTCCTCCAGTTCCACGGCACCGCCGAGCGTGCCGACATGGGGCAGCGACACCGCCTCCTGCGGTGACATGTTCCAGTCGAGCAAGCCTACGAGTGCCTGGGCGACATAGCCGATGATCCGGCCCCCGCCCGGCGAGCCGACAACCGCCGCGAGTCGCCCTTCGCCATCCAGCACGAGGCTCGGCGACATCGAGGAGCGTGGCCGCTTGCCACCCTGGACGCGGTTCGCCACCGCGCGCCCGCCGATGTCAGGGCGGAAGGAGAAATCCGTCAGCTCGTTGTTCAGCACGAAGCCGCCCACCATCAGCCGCGCGCCAAAGGCATCCTCCACCGTGGTGGTCATGGAGACGGCGTTCCCGGCGGCATCCACGATCGAGACATGGCTCGTGCCGTTCTCCACCGCTTCCGGCATCGGGGCGTGCAGCGCGGTTTCCCGCCACCGCGGATTTCCCGCGGGCGGCTCGGCGATGGTGCGCGCGGGCGAGACGAGCTGGGCGCGCAGCGTGAGATAGGCGGGGTCCAGCAAGCCGCGGACCGGCACGGGAACAAAGCCGGGATCGGCCAGGTATTGCGCGCGGTCGGCGAAGGCGAGCCGCCCGGCCTCGGCGATCAGCTGGGCCGCCTCAGGGCCATGCGGATCCAGGTGCGGCATGTCGAAATGCTCGAGCACGCCGAGGATCTGGGCCACCGCGATCCCGCCGGAGGAAGGCGGCGGGAAGCCGCATACGCGGAAGGCGCGATAGGGCAGGCATACCGGTTCGCGTTGCATCGGCTCATAGGCGCCGAGGTCGTCCACCGTCATCCGGCCGCCTTCCCCATGCGCCCGCACCGCGCCGGCGATCGCGTCCGCCACCGGCCCGCGCAGCATCGCCGCCGCGCCGTCCCGGGCCACCAGCCGGAAGGTCTCGGCAAGGGCGGGGTTGCGCAGCCGCTCTCCGGCAAGCAGGGGCCTGTCGCCACCGCGAAGGAAATAGTCGCGGGTGGAGGGGTCGCGCCCGAGCCGCGCCATGTCGCCCGCGATGGCCTCGGCGAGGCGTTCCGAAACGGGGAAGCCTTCCTCGGCCAGCGAGATGGCGCGCGACCAGAGGCTGCTCCAGGGGAGCTTGCCATGGCGACGATGAGCCATCTCCAGCATGGCGACGGCGCCGGGCACGCCGACGCTGCGCCCGGACAGAACCGCCTCGTAGAAGGGCAGGGGCGTTCCATCCGGGCGAAGGAACATGTCCGGCGTGGCACCGGCAGGCGCGGTCTCGCGTCCATCGAAGGCGGTGACCGCGTGGCCGCCGGCGTCCCAGTGCAGCAGCAGGGCACCGCCACCGATGCCGCTCGACTGCGGTTCCACCAGGGTGAGCACCGCCTGCACGGCCACGGCCGCGTCCACCGCCGTGCCGCCGTTGCGCAGCGTATCCAGCCCAGCCAAGGCCGCCAGGGGATGGGCAGCCGCGACCATCTGCCGCCGCGCCGTGCCCTCTGCGCCACCCTGGGCATACCCTGATCCAGGAGCCAGCAGCAGCAAGGCGGCAAGGACGAGGCGCATGGCGTACTCCGGGGCGTTCAGGGCTATCCTGGCAGCATGGACCCGCAAGCCAAGCATGGGCTGCGCCGCGCCGCCGAGCGCCGCGGCCAGGATGCCGAGGACCAGGCCGAGGCAGCCCTCGTCGCCCGCGGATGGACCGTGCTGGAACGACGGCTGCGCGCGAGCCGCGGCAGCGGCGCGGGCGAGCTGGACATGGTGGCGGCGCGCGACGGGCTGCTCGCCTTTATCGAGGTGAAGGCACGGCCCAGCCTTTCGGCGGCCGCACATGCCGTTTCGCGCAACCAGCAGGCGCGGCTGATGGCGGCGGCGGAGGCCTGGCTCGCGGCGCATCCCGGACACGGCGCGGCCGGGGTGCGCTTCGATGTGATCCTGGTCGCGCCCGAGGGGATGCGCCGGATCAAGGATGCCTTCCGCGCCTGGGACTGAGCGGATCAGCGCGCGGAGAGAATACCGGCGCAGGCGGCGGGCATCGCCGGCGGCGCACCGCCGCCGCCCCGGGGCGGCTGCCGCGCCTCGGGCGTGAGCCACCAGGCGAGACTCGCGTCGCAGCCGTCGCCGGCGGGTGGCGGGGGCAGGTCGCGGCACTCGGCCGATCCGGCGGGGCAGCGCAGGCGCACGTGCATGTGGCTGTCATGGCCGCGCCAGGGCCGGACGAAGCGCAGCCACGGCTCGCCCGCATGCGCCGCACAGAGGCTGCGCTTGATGCCGTGGTTCACCAGCACGCGGTCGATGCCCGGCAACTCGGCGGCCATGCGGATCAATCGCGCATGGGCTTCCGTGAAGAAGCGGGCGTCCGCGCCGGTCTGGTCGGGCAGGACAAGCGACCGCTCCGGGATGTTTTCGCGCGCCGTCGCCGGAACCCGGGGCTTGGGGGAGAGATCCAGCCAAACGTCGAAGTCCAGCCCCGCCTGATGGCTGGCATGGCCGTAGGTGAGGGGACCGCCGCGCGCTTGGCCGATATCCCCGATCCAGAGGTCGGGCAGGCCGGACCGCCGCGCCTGGGCGGCCAGCGCCTGAACGGCGTGGATGGTCGCGGGATGGCCCCAGTTGCGGTTCCGCGAGAGCCGCACGGCTTGCCAGCCCGGCCCTTCCGGCGGGAGCGCCTCCGCCCCCTGGATGCACCCGAGCGAGGTGCCGCCGACGATGCGCGCGGGTCCCGGAGCGGGGCCCTGCGCCGCCGCCCAGGCAGCGGCGGGTTGGGCCGATGCACGGTGCGGCAGAAGAGCGGCGAGAAGCAGCAGGGCCCCGCCGGCAGCGCGGCGCATCAGCCCTCGAAGCGGAAGGCGGCGGGCGCCTCGGGAAGGGCCTCGGCCTGCTCGGGCTTCTGCTGGGCCTGTGCCTCCCGGGCCTTGGTCTCCACCTCCCGCAGAAGGCGGGTGATGGAGCCGGCAAGCGTCGGAAGCTGCGCGAGCGGCACCACCAGCAGCCCGGTCGGCGCCGGCTTGCCGCTGCCGTCCTGCACGGCCAGCGTCAGCCGCGCGACACCGTGGCGCACGGTCGCTTCCATCACGCCGTCGGCGAAAAAGGTCGGTGGTTCGGCCATTGGTGTCCTACTGCTCGCGGAAGGCGCGGTGGAAGCTGTCGAGAAGGGGCTGGATCATGTAGCGCAGGAAGGAGCGCTGGCCGACCTGGATCTGGGCTTCCACGGGCATGCCGGCGCGCAGCGAGACGCCTTCGAGCCGGGCGAGCTGATCGTCGTCGATGGCCACCCGCACGCGGTAGTATTCCTGCATGGTCCGCTCCTCCACGGTGACGTCGCCGGCCACCACCGTGACCTCGCCGTTGAGGAAGGGCACGAGACGCTGCTTGAAGGCGGGCAGCCGGACCTCGGCCTGCAGCCCGGTATGGACCATGTCGATGTCGGTGGGCGCCACCCGGACCTCGGCGATCAGGCGGTCGCGGGCCGGGACCAGCTCCATCACCGGCTCGCCCGCGCGCACCACGGCGCCGGGGTTGAAGAACTTCGAGTTCAGCACCGTGCCGTCCTCGGGCGCCAGGATCTCGCGGCGGGAGGAGACGTCGTCGGCGGCGCGCAGCTTCTCCTCGACCTCGTTCAGGCGGGTGCGGACGTCCCGGCCCTCCGTGGAGGTTTCCTGCAGGCGCTGGTCCATGATCTGACGCATCTGGGCCTGGGCCTCGGTGACCTGGGCGCGGAAGCGGTTCAACTGGGACACGAGATCGGCGACGGAGCCCTCGCCGGAGGCGATCTGGCGCTGCAGGCCGAGCAGGCGGGGAATGCGCTCCAGCCCCTGGCGAACCAGGTTCTGCACGTCCGCCTCCTCCCGCTGGAGGAGGGTGAGCTGGCGGCGCTGGCTGGCGATTTGCGCCTCGGCCGAGACCCCGGCGGACTGGAACTGGAGGATGCGCTGCTCCAGCACCTGGAACTGGCTGCGCAGGCTGGCCTGCCGGGAGGCGAAGAGGATGCGCTGGCCGTCCATGGCCTCTCTCGCGCGAAGCTCCGAGGTCTGCATCAGTTCGGCCGGGAAGGCGACTTCGTTGGCTCCGGCGATCTCCGACGCAACCCGGCTGTCCTGGGCCAGGAGCGCCCAGCGCTGGGCGCGCAGCGCCTCGCGGCCGCTGGCGGCCTGGACGTCGTCGAGGCGAAGGAGGACCTGGCCCGCGCGCACCTGATCGCCGTCGCGCACCAGGATCTCGCGCACGATGCCGCCTTCCAGGTGCGCGATGGTGCGGCGGCTGCCCTCGGCCTTGATGGTGCCGGGGGCGATCGCGGCCTCGCTCAGCGGAACAAAGACGGAGAAGGCGGTCAGCCCGCCTCCGAAGGCCAGCAGCGCCACCATGCCCAGCACGATCGGCCCGCGGGTGCGCGGCCGCGGCATGTCGATGATCACCGGCGGGCGCGGGGTGTAGCCGGGGCTGAGCGCCACCGGCAGCGAGGATGGCTGGAGGGTCGCGATGCTCATGCGGCTTCTCCCGGAAGGCTGGCGGGGGCACGGGTCTTGGGAACGGCGCGGACGCCGAGGCGGCTCATCACTTCGGCCCGCGGCCCGAACAACTCGGCCGCGCCGTCGCGCATCACCAGCATCTTGTCCACGCCCTGCACCAGGGAGGGGCGGTGGCTGACCAGCACCACGGTCGCGCCGATCGCCTTGAGGCCGGAAAGGCCCTCCAGCAGGCGCGCCTCGGCGTCGCCGTCCAGGCTGCTGTCGGGTTCGTCGAGGATCACGAGGCGCGGGTCGCCGTAGAGGGCGCGGGCAAGCCCGACCATCTGGCGCTGGCCACCGGACAGGGCGGTTTCCCCGATCTCCGTCTCATAGCCCTGCGGCAGCCGGAGAATGGCCTCGTGGCAGCCGGCGAGCTTGGCCGCGCGGTGCACGCCCTCGGGCGTCGCGTCCGGCTGCAGGCGGGCGATGTTGCGGAACACGCTGCCCTCGAACAGCTCCACGTCCTGGGGCAGGTAGCCGATGTAGCGGCCGAGATCCTCGCGCGGCCAGGTGGCCAGGTCGGCGCCGTCCAGGCGGGAGTGACCGGCCAGCGGGGTGAGCGTTCCGGCGAGGAGCCGGAGGAGGGTGGTCTTGCCCGAGCCGGACGGCCCGATGATGCCCAGGCTCTCGCCGGGCTCCAGGGAGAAGGTCACGCCCTTCACGAAGGGGGTGGCCTGCCCGGGCGGCGCCCAGCTCAGGCGTTCGGCGGTGAGGCGGCCGGTCGGGGCGGGCAGGGGCTCGGCCTCCGGGCGCAGGCGCGGCAGGGCCAGGAAGGCGCGCAGCCGCCGGAACGACTGGCGGGTCTGCACCAGCCCCTTCCAGCCGCCGATGAGCTGCTCCACCGGGGCGAGCGCCCGGCCCATGATGATGGAGCCTGCGATGGCGGCACCGGAGGTCATCTGCTGGCGGAGCGTCAGCCAAGCGCCAACGCCCAGAACCGCGATCTGCACCGCGAGCCGGACGAACTTGGTGATCGAGGACAGGATCGCGGCCCGGTCGGCGGCGATCTGCTGGAGCGGCGTGGACCGTGCGACGCCCTCGCGCCACAGGCGCAGCAGCGCGGGTACCATGCCCATGGCGTCCGCGGCCTCGGCGTTGCGCGCTATGGCATCGGCGCGCCGCTGCGACAGCATGGCGGCGGTGTTGGCCTGCCGCAGGGGACCCGCGGTGGCCAGCTCGGTCGCGACGGCCAGGGCGAAGAGGATGGCGGCGCCGCCCGTCGCGATCCAGCCGAGCAGGGGGTTCAGCATGAAGATCACGCCGAGATAGATCGGCACCCAGGGCACGTCATAGAGGGTGAGCGCCCCCGGGCCGGAGAGCCAGGCGCGGCAGGTGCCGAGATCACGCAGCGCCTCCATGCGGTAGGGGCGGCCGCGGAGCGTCGCCTCCAGCGCGCGGGCGAAACCCTCGGGGGCCACCCGGTTCTCCGTCCAGAGGGCGACCCGCTGCATGATCTGGGAGCGCACGCCCTCCAGGAGCGCGAGGAGCCCGATGGCGGCGATCGCCACCAGGGTGAGCCAGAGCAGGGTGTCGATGCTGCGCGTGGCCAGCACCCGGTCGAAGACCTGCATCATATAAAGAGAGACGGTGAGCTGCAGCAGGTTCACCACCAGGCTGAACACGCCGACCGTGGCGAACTGCGACCGGCAGGCCGCCATCGCTCGGGCCAGGGCGTCCGCCCCCGGGGCAGGAAGGGCCATGTCTCTTCTCTCCGTAATCGTCTGCCGTCTCCACCGCACCAAACCACCCAGTGCCGTTCACCGGCCGGATAACATGGCTTTACACAAAAGTGTGAGCGAAAACGATTAAGACACTGTCGCGGAATGGTTCGGTAGCGGATTAGAGATGCCGAAGCCGGGCCCGGGAAATGACAGATACGCGATCCGCTTCGCCTCGATCCGGCCGCGGGTGACGGTGTCCAGGATCAGCCCGCAAGCCAGCGACAGGAGGGCCAGCACCATGAGCATGGCCGAGGCAACGAAGGTAGGCAGCCGCGGCACAAGGCCGGTTTCAAGATAAGTTTCCAGCACCGGCAGAAAGAAACCCACGCCGACCAGCGCGAGGAACAGGGAAGCGACTCCGAAGAACAGCCGTGGCCTTTCGCGCTGCACCAGGGCCATGATCATCCGCAGGATGCGGTAGCCATCGTAATAGGTGCGGAGCTTGGACGCCGAACCCGGCGGGCGCTCGCTGTAGGCCGTCTGCAGCTCGCCCACGGGCAGACGCAGCTCCAGGGCATGGACGGTGAATTCCGTTTCCGTCTCGAAGCCGTGGGCCAGAGCCGGGAACGATTTCACGAAGCGGCGGGAAAAGCAGCGGTAGCCCGAAAGCATGTCGGTGACACGGTCACCGAACACGTAACGGACCACCCCGGTCAGCACCTTGTTGCCCAGCCGGTGACCCGGCCGGTAGGCGGCCTGGGCATCCGTGACGCGGACGCCGGTGACCATGTCCAGCCCATCCGTGAACAGGGTGCGGACCATTTCCGGCGCGGCGAGGGAATCGTAGGTGCCGTCCCCATCCACCAGCAGGTAGGCGTCCGCCTCCACGTCGGCGAACATCCTCCGGACGACGTTGCCCTTACCCTGCTGGGACTCGGACCGGACCACGGCGCCGGCGGCTGCGGCTGCCTCGCGCGTGCGGTCCGTGGAATTGTTGTCGTACACATAGATGGCGGCTTCCGGCAGGGCCTGGCGAAAGCCCGCCACGACCTGGCCGATCGCGACTTCCTCGTTGTGGCAGGGAATGAGGACGGCGACGCGGGACCCGCTCATCGGGCACCGAAGACGAAGCGGCGGGACAGGATGAAGTTCCCGACCATGCCGGCGAGCGACCCTGCCGCCACCCCAAGCACGGGTTGCTCCGCGGCCATGGGAAGATTGCGCACCATCAGCGCATAGGTGGTGTAGTTCATTGCAAAACCAACCAAATTGACGGCAAGGAACAATGCCCATTGCCGTGCGGCGGAAATCCGGCGGTCCTGTCCCTGTCCGGCCGAACGGAAGGTCCAGACCCGGTTAAGCGCCCAGGTGGCCGTCGCGGCGGCGACATAGGACAACACCCGGCCACCATAGAGCCCTGCCCCCGCGGCGATGGCCGTATAGAGCACGGCGGTGTCCACCACGAATCCCGCCGTGCCCACGACCCCGAAGCGGAGGAACTCGGCGAACACGGCGCGCCGCGGCGGGGAGAGGAACTCGGCCCGGGTTTTCGCAAGCACCATTCCCCGCCTCTAGCGGCTCGGACCGGTGCCGTGAAGGGTGGAGGGGGCGCCCCAGGCGGGACGGGGGCTTGCGCCGGATGCGCGGCTGCGCTCCCCTTCGCCGCCCATACCCGGAAGGAACGATACAAAAGATGGCAACCGAACGTCGTCGCTTCCTCGCCGGCAGCGCCGGCTTCGCCATGGCCGGCGGCCTGCCGCTGGGCCTGTCGCGCCCGGCACTGGCCCAGGCCCCGGGATCGCGCGTGCTGCGCTTCATCCCGCAGTCGGACGTGACGGTGCTCGACCCCATCATCACCACCGCCTACGTCTCGCGCCACCACGGCTATCTTGTGTGGGACACGCTGTACGGCTTCGACGAGGACTTCAAGCCGCAGCCCCAGATGGCCGAGGGTCATTCCGTGGAGGAGGACGGGAAGCGGGTGACCATCCGCCTGCGGCCCGGCCTGAAGTTCCATGACGGCGAACCCGTTCGGGCCCGCGACGCCATCGCCTCCATCCGCCGCTGGGCGGCGCGCGACGCCCTCGGGCAGGTTCTGCTGGCGCGGACCGACGCGATGGAGGCGCCGGACGACCGCTCGATCGTCATCCGCCTCAAGCAGCCCTTTCCGCTGCTCTTTTCCGCCCTGGGCAAGCCCAGCACGCCCGTGTGCTTCATCATGCCGGAACGGATCGCCCAGACTGACCCCGCCACCGCCATTCGCGAGATGATCGGCAGCGGCCCCTTCCGCTATGTCGCCAACGAGCGCGTGCCGGGAGCGAAGGTCGTTTATGAAAAGTTCGCCGACTACGTGCCGCGCAGCGAGGGGACGCCGAGCTGGACCGCCGGGCCCAAGCGCGTGAACATCGACCGTGTGGAATGGAACGTCCTTCCCGACGCCTCCACCGCCGCCAACGCGCTCGCCAACGGCGAGATGGACTGGTGGGAGCAGCCGACGGCCGATTTGCAGCCGACGCTCCGCCGCAACCGCAACGTGGTGATGGAGATCCCGGATCCGACGGGGTTGTGTGCCCTGGCCCGGTTCAACCACCTGCACCCGCCCTTCAACAACCCGGCGATTCGCCGAGCGCTGCTCGGTGCCGTCGTGCAGGGCGACTACATGACAGCGGTGATCGGTACGGACCGGTCGCTCTGGAAGGACAGCATTGGCTTTTTCCCGCCGGGCACGCCGATGGCGAGCGATGCCGGCCTCGAAGCGCTGAACACGCCGCGCGACTACGAGAAGGTCAAGCGCGACCTCGCCGCCGCCGGCTACAAGGGCGAGAAGGTGGTGCTGATCGCGGCCTCCGACTTCCCTTCGCTGAACGCGCTCGCCCAGGTCGGCAACGACATGCTCACCAAGTGCGGGATGAACGTGGAGTTCGTTTCCACGGACTGGGGCAGCGTCGTCCAGCGCCGCGCATCGCGCGAGGCGCCGGAGCGCGGCGGCTGGAGCATGTTCTTCACCTTCTTCGCCGGACTCGACATCTTCAACCCGGGCGTGAGCCAAGCGCTGCGCGGCACCGGCCAGAACGCCTGGTTCGGATGGCCCACCATGCCGAAGATGGAGGACCTGCGGAACGCCTGGCTCGACGCGCCGGACGAGGACGCGCAGAAGCGGGTCGCGCGCGAGGTGCAGGCAGAGGCCTTCCAGGAGGTGCCCTATCTCCCGCTTGGCCAGTACTTCCAGGCCACCGCCTACCGGCGCGGGTTGTCCGGCGTGCCCAAGGGCTTTCCGATGTTCTGGAGCGTGCAGAAGACCTGACGCACTCTCCGTCGGCAGGGGGCGGAATGCAGGGGCGCTTGCCTTGCCGCCCCCCACCCTGCTGTCATGCGCCCGACAGCAGGGAACCGGATGCATGATCGACCGTCGCGGATTGCTCAGGGCCACCGGTGCGGCGGCAGCGCTTCCCGCCATGCCCACGCTGGCTCAGCCTGCCCGGGCGCGCGTGCTGAAGATGGTTCCGCAGGCCAACCTGACCAGCCTGGACCCGATCTGGACCACCGCGAACATCACCCGCAACCACGGGTACATGGTCTATGACAATCTCTACGGGATGGACGCGCAGTTCCGCCCGCAGCCGCAGCTGGCCGAGGGGCACGCCGTGGAGGAGGACGGACGGCGCGTCACGATCACCCTGCGCAGCGGCCCTAAGTTCCATGATGGTGAGCCCGTGCGGGCGGCCGATGCGGTGGCCAGCCTGCGGCGCTGGATGCGCCGCTCGCCCTCCGGGCAGAAGCTGGCCGAGTTCGTGGACGAGCTTTCCGCGCCGGACGACCGTCGCATCGTGTTCCGGTTGAAGCGACCCTTTCCCTTCCTGCTTCCGGCGCTGGCGCAGGTCAGCAACAGCCCGGCCTTCATCATGCCGGCGCGGATCGCCGCGACGGATGCCTTCCAGCAGATCCGCGAAACGGTCGGCAGCGGCCCCTTCCGCTTCAAGGCGGACGAGTTCAACTCGGGCAGCCTGGTTGTCTACGAGCGCAACCCCGATTACAGCCCGACGCCTGCCGGGATGCCGAGCCTGACCGCTGGCCCGAAGACCGTGCATTTCGACCGGGTCGAGTGGCAGATCATCACCGACGCCTCCACCGCGGCGGCGGCGCTGCAGAGCGGGGAGATCGACTGGTTCGAGCAACCGCCGCCCGAGTTGCAGACGCTGCTCCGGCGCAACCGGGCGCTGGCGATCGAGGCGATCGACCCCCTGCCGCTCACGGGCATCCTGCGCTTCAACCATCTTCATCCGCCCTTCAACGACAAGCGCATGCGCCAGGCCCTTTTGCCTGCGATCGACCAGGCCGACTTCATGCAGGCGATCGTGGGCACCGAGCCCGGCCTCTGGGAGAAGGCCGGGGTCTTCACGCCCGGCACGCCGCTGGCCAACGATGTCGGCATGGAGGCATTGAACGGCCCGCGCAGCCTGGACCGCGCCAAGGCCCTGATGCGGGAGGCCGGCTATTCCAACCAGCCGATGCGGCTGGTTGGGCCCACCGACATCCTGGCGCCCGCCGCCATGACCCAGGTCTGCGCCGACCTCGTCCGGCGCCTGGGCTTCAACGCCGACATCGTGCTGACGGACTGGGGCACCACGGTGCAACGCCGCACCAGCCGCGAGCCACTCGACAAGGGTGGATGGAGCATCATCCTCACCTCCTTTTCCTCCTTCGACTTCGTCGATCCCTCCGCGCATTTCCCGCTGCGCGGAAACGGCACCAGCGCCTGGCCGGGCTGGCCGGACATTCCTCAGCTCGAGACGCTGCGCGATGCCTGGTTCGTGGCGCCAGACCTGCCCGAACAGCAGCGCCTGGCGCGGGAGATGCAGCGCGTGGCCATGGACGAGCTGCCCTACATTCCCGTGGGTTCCTACAAGTCGCTGACCGCCATCCGGCGTGACCTGCGCGACCGCGTGCCAGGCTTCGCCCTGTTCTGGAACCTGAAGCGCGCCTGAGGAGGTTGCCGATGATCCGCCGCCGTGACGCCTTCAAGGGAGCGGCGGCCGCGGCCGCCGCGAGCCACCTTGCCGGCCCCGCCCTTTCCCAGGGTGCGGGCGCGCGCACGCTGCGGGTGGTGCCGCAAGCCAACCTGACCAGCCTGGACCCCGTCTGGACCACCGCCGTCGTCACCCGCAACCACGCCTACCTGGTGTATGACCAGATCTGCGCCGTGGATGCCGCGAACACCCCGCGGCCGCAGATGGCCGAGGGTTGGGAGATCGGCCAGGACGGGCGGGAATGGACCTTCACCCTGCGCCCGGGCCTGCGCTTCCACGACAACGAGGCGGTGCGCGCGCGGGACTGCGTGGCCAGCATCCGGCGCTGGATGGTGCGCGACACCTTCGGGCAGGTGCTGTCGGCCCAGGTGGACGAGCTGTCGGCGCTGGACGACCGGCGCTTCCGCTTCCGCCTGAAGAAGCCCTTTCCTTTCCTGGCGCTTGCCATGGGCAAGAGCCAAAACCCATGCTTCGTCACGCCCGAGCGGATCGCGGCCACCGATCCGTTCCAGCAGATCCGTGACGCCACGGGCTCCGGTCCCTTCCGGTTCCTGGCGGACGAGTGGAACCCGGGCCAGCGCGCCGTCTGGGGCCGTTTCGATGCCTACCAGCCGCGACAGGAAGCCCCGGACGGGCTCGCGGGCGGGCGGGTGCCGCGTCTGGAGCGGGTGGAATGGACCGTCATCAGCGACCCCGCCACCGCGGCCTCGGCGATGGTGAACGGGGAGCAGGACTACTGGGAATACCCGCTGCACGACCTGCTGCCGCTGCTGCGGCGCTCGCGCGACCTCGTGGTGGAGCAGCGGCTGCTGGAGGGCACCTATGGCGTGCTGCGCTTCAACCACCTGCACCCGCCCTTCAACAGCATGGCCGTGCGGCAGGCCGTGGCCATGGCGGTGAACCAGGAGGATTACCTCCGGGCCGTGGCCGGGGACGACCCGAAGGGATGGGGCGTGTGCGAGGGGGTTTTCACCTGCAACACGGCACTCGCGAGCGAGGAGGGCAGCGCCGTCCTCCGGACCCGCAGCGTGGAGCGCGGCCGGGCTGCGCTGCGCGCCTCCGGCTATGCCGGGGAGAAGGTCGTGCTGATCGCGCCCAGCGACTATCCGCAGATCAACGCGCTCTCCCTCGTCACCGCCGACCTGATGCAGCGGATCGGGCTGAACGTGGAGGTGGTCTCGGCCGACTGGGGCACGGTGGTGCAGCGCCGGGCGAGCCGGGAGCCGGTGGAGAGGGGGGGCTGGAGCGTGGTTCACACCACCTCCTCCGGCAGCGACCTGGGCGTGCCGACCATCCACCTCTTCCTGCGGGCCAACGGGCCCAACGCTTGGTTCGGCTGGCCGCAGGACGACCGGATCGAGGAACTGCGCACGGCCTGGCTGGACGCGGCGGACGAGGCGGAAAGCAAGCGCATCGGCGCCGCCCTGAACGCGCGGGCGATGGAGGTGATGCCCTATGTGCCTCTGGGCTACTATTGGCAGCCGAGCGCCTGGCGGCGCAACGTGACGGGGGTTTTCCGTTCCCCCACCACGGTGTTCTGGAACATCGCCAAGGCCTGAGAGCGGCTTGTTCTGGCACGGCCCGTGCTTGGCGCGGGTCGATAAGGTGGCGCTGCAAGCCGTTCTGCGGCAGGCTGGCGCCCATAGGGCTAGGAGGCACGGCGAAGGCCGGCCGCGGATCGGGAGTTTGAGGATGGATCGTCGGTCGTTTCTGAAGGTAGGGCCCGGGCTCGCCGCGGGTGGCCTCGGCATGGCCGGCGTCGCGGCGCCCGCCCTGTCGCAGGGCGCGGCGGCGCGGACGCTGCGCTTCGTGCCACAGGCCAACCTCGCGAACTTCGACCCGATCTGGGGCACGCAATACGTTGTCCGAAACGCCGCGGCCCTGGTCTGGGACACGCTTTACGGCGTGGACGAGCGGATCGAGCCGAAGCGGCAGATGGTGGAGAGCGAGGAGGTCACGCCCGACGGCCTCACCTGGACCTTCCGCCTCCGCAGCGGCCTGCGCTTTCATGACGACACGCCCGTGCTCTCGAAGGACGTGGTCGCCAGCCTGAAGCGCTGGGCCGTGCGCGACCCGATGGGCCAGATGATCCTCACCATCCAGAACGAGCTGGTGGCGGTGGACGACCGGACCTTCCGCTGGTCGCTGAAGGCGCCCTATCCCAAGATGCTGCTGGCGCTGGCGAAGAACAACGCGCCCTGCACCTTCATCATGCCGGAACGCATCGCGAAGACGGATCCCTTTCAGCAGATCGGCGAGTATGTGGGCTCCGGGCCCTACCGCTTCGTGCGCAACGAGTGGGTGCCGGGCGCCAAGGCGGTGTTCGAGAAGTTCGCGGGCTACGTGCCGCGCGACGAGCCCGCCTCCTGGCTCGCGGGCGGCAAGCGGGCCATGGTGGACCGCATCGAGTGGATCGTGATGCCCGATCCCGCCACTGCGGCCGCCGCGCTACAGAACGGAGAGGTGGACTGGTGGGAGAACCCCATCACCGACCTGGTGCCCACGCTCAAGCGCAACCGCAACATCATGGTCGACATCGCGGACCCGCTGGGCAACATCGGCTCCTTCCGCATGAATCACCTGCACCCGCCCTTCAACGACGTGCGGGCGCGCCGCGCCGTGCTGCAGGCGATGAGCCAGGAGGACTACATGCAGGCCCTGGTCGGGGAGGACAGGAATCTCTGGAAGACCCTGCCGAGCTTCTTCACCCCGGGCACATCCATCTATTCCGAGGCCGGCGGCGAGATCCTGAAGGGCCGGCGCGACTACGACGCCGCGAAGCGGATGCTGGCCGAGGCCGGCTACAAGGGCGAGCCGATCACCATCGTGGTCGCCCAGGACCAGCCAATCACCAAGGCCTTCGGCGACGTCTCGGCCGACCTGCTGAAGCGGATGGGCATGACCGTGGATTTCGTGGCCACCGACTGGGGCACGGTGGGCTCCCGCCGCGCGCTCAAGACCCCGCCCGCCCAGGGGGGTTGGCACATCTTCCACACCTGGCACGCCGGCGCGGACTGCATCAACCCGGCCGCCTACACCGCGATCCGCGCGAACGGTGACGGAGCGTGGTTCGGCTGGCCCAAGAGCGACGCCGTGGAAACCGCGCGCGACGCCTGGTTCGCCGCCCCCGACCTGCCCGGCGAAAAGGCGGCCATGGACCGCCTGAACAAGGAAGCCATGGATTTCGGCCTTTACGCGCCCACCGGCTTCTTTCTGTCCTACCAGGCCTGGAGGCGGAACGTGTCGGGCATCGTGAAGGGGCCATTGCCCTTCTTCTGGGGCGTGTCGAAGAGCTAAGGGGAGACGCATGTTCGCCTACACGCTCCGCCGGATCGTTGCCACCATCCCCGTCATGGCGGTGGTGGCCCTTTTCGTGTTCAGCCTTCTCTACATCTCGCCGGGCGACCCGGCGGCGGTGATCGCCGGCGACCAAGCGACGCCGGCCGACGTGGAGCGCATCCGGGCCAGCCTCGGCCTGGATCGCCCATACCTCGTCCGCTTCGCCGAATGGGCGTGGAACATCATGCGGGGCGATCTCGGCACCTCGATCTTCACCAACCTGCCGGTCAGCACCATGATCGCGCAGCGCATCCAGCCTACCCTTTCGCTCATGGTGATCACCCTGATCCTCGCGATCGGGATCGCGGTGCCCATGGGCGTGATCGCGGCCTGGAAGCAGGGCACCTGGATCGACCGGCTGGTGATGGGCTTCGCCGTGCTGGGCTTCTCCGTGCCGGTCTTCGTGGTGGGCTACGTGCTGGCCTATGTCTTCGCGTTGGAACTGGATTGGCTGCCGGTGCAGGGCTACACCCCGATCGAGCGGGGGGTCTGGCCCTGGCTGCAGAACCTGATCCTGCCGTCTGTCGCGCTGGGCGGGGTGTATATCGCGCTCATCGCCCGCATCACCCGCGCGACCATGCTGGAGGTCCTGCAGCAGGACTACATCCGGACTGCACGCGCCAAAGGCGTGGGGCAGCCGGGCATCCTGTTCCTGCACGCGCTCAAGAATGCGGCGGTGCCGATCGTCACCGTCATCGGCATCGGCGTCGCCCTGCTGATCGGCGGCGCGGTGGTGACGGAAAGCGTCTTCGCCATTCCCGGCCTCGGCCGGCTCACGGTGGATGCCATCCTCCGGCGCGACTACCCGGTGATCCAGGGGGTGATCCTGCTTTTCTCCTTCACCTATGTCCTGGTGAACCTGGTGATCGACCTTCTTTACACCCTGTTCGATCCGAGGATCCGGTATTGAGCACCTCAACCTTCGGCCCTGGCACCTTCCAGCCCGGCACCCTGCCGCGGGCCGCCCTCCGGGCGGAGGACGTCGCGGCCGCGCCGCCCCTTCCGGACGTTCTGCCGCCCGTGAAGCCCCGCCACGGCTTCCTCGGCTTCCTGCGCCGCAACCCCACCATCGCGATCGGCGGCGGGCTGATGATCCTGATCCTGGCCATGGCGGTGCTCGCGCCCCTGCTCTGGACCGTGGACCCGACCGCGCTCGCGCCCGCCCGGCGCACGCGCGAACCCTCGGCCATGTACTGGTTCGGCACGGACATGCTGGGGCGGGACGTGTACTCGCGCGTGCTCTACGGGGCGCGCGTCTCGCTCATCGTCGGCTTCGCGGTCGCCTTCTTCTCCTCCGTGATCGGGCTCACCATCGGCCTGACCTCGGGCTTCGTCCGCTGGGCGGACGCCATCATCATGCGGATCATGGACGGGTTGATGTCCATCCCCTCCATCCTGTTGGCCATCGCTCTCATGGCGCTGACGCGGGGCAGCGTCGGGAACGTGATCCTCGCCATCACCATCGCCGAGGTGCCGCGCGTCTCGCGCCTCGTGCGCGGCGTCGTGCTGTCCCTGCGCGAGCAGCCTTACGTGGACGCGGCCGTGGCCTCGGGCACGTCCACCCCCCGGATCATCGTGCGCCACATCCTGCCGAACACGCTGGCGCCGCTCACGGTGCAGGCGACCTATATCTGCGCCAGCGCCATGATCGCGGAAAGCATCCTGTCCTTTATCGGCGCCGGTACGCCGCCCATCATCCCCTCCTGGGGGAACATCATGGCGGAGGGCAGGGCGCTCTGGCAGGTGAAGCCCTACATCGTGTTCTTCCCGGCCATCTTCCTTTCGCTGACGGTGCTCGCGGTGAACCTGCTCGGCGACGGCCTGCGCGACTGGCTCGACCCCCGCATGGCGAAGAAGGTCTGACCCCATGTCGCAGCATACCGGGGCAGAGGCGCCCCTCCTCGACGTCCGCAACCTCCAGACCCACTTCCGCACGCCCGATGGCGTGAACCGCGCGGTGGACGGGCTTTCGTTTCACGTCAACGCCGGCGAGACGGTTGCCATCGTGGGCGAGAGCGGCTGCGGCAAGTCCGTCACCGCCATGTCCATCCTGCGGCTGATCCCCGAGCCTCCCGGCAAGATCGCCGGCGAGATCCGCTTCCAGGGAAAGGACCTGGTCAAGCTCTCCGAGCCCGAGATGCGCGCCATCCGCGGCAACGAGGTCTCCATGATCTTCCAGGAGCCCATGACCTCGCTGAACCCGGTGTTGACCGTGGCCCGCCAGATCGGCGAGACGCTGCGGCTGCACCAGGGGCTGAGCAAGCAGGCCGCCGAGGCGAAGTCGGTGGAGATGCTCAAGCTGGTCGGAATCCCCGCGCCCGAACGGCGCGTGAAGGAGTACCCGCACCAGCTCTCGGGCGGCATGCGCCAGCGCGTGATGATCGCCATGGCGCTTGCCTGCAACCCGCAGCTCCTGATCGCGGACGAACCGACCACGGCGCTCGACGTGACGATCCAGGCGCAGATCCTCGACCTCATGCGCGACCTCAAGCACCGCGTGGGGGCCGCCATCGTGCTGATCACCCACGACCTCGGCGTGGTGGCCGAGGTCGCCGAGCGGGTGATCGTGATGTATGCCGGCCGCAAGGTGGAGGAGGCTCGGGTCGAGGAGCTCTTCGCCAACCCCAAGCATCCCTATACGCAGGGCCTGCTCGGCGCCGTGCCCAAGCTCGGCTCCTCCCTCACCGGGGAGCAGTCGCGGCTTGCCGAGATCCCGGGCCTCGTGCCCAGCCTCAAGCAGCGGATCGATGGCTGCGTCTTCGCCGGCCGCTGCCCAAAGGTGACCGATCTCTGCCGCGCCGTGGCGCCCGCCCTGGAACCCAAGGCCCCGAACCACGTCGCCGCCTGCCATTACGCCGAGAAGGAGCGCCTCGCGGCATGAGCGCCAGCTTGACCACGACCGCGCCGCTGCTGCGCGTCGACGACCTGAAGAAGCACTTTCCCCTTCGCGGGGGACTGCTGGGTGGCGTCACCGGTTACGTTTACGCGGTGGACGGCGTTTCCTTCGACATCGCGAAGGGCGAGACCCTGTCCCTTGTCGGCGAGTCCGGCTGCGGCAAGTCCACCGTGGGGAAGGCGGTGCTGCGGCTCTTCGACATCACCTCCGGGCAGGTGGTGCTGGATGGCCAGCGGGTGGACACCCTCCGGCAGGGTCAGCTCCGGCCCATGCGCCGGCGGGTGCAGGTGGTGTTCCAGGACCCCTTCAGCTCGCTCAACCCCCGCATGCGCGTGCGCGACATCCTGGCCGAGCCGATCCGCAACTTCGGATTGGCCAAGGACCGTGCGGACCTCGACCGGCGCCTGGCCGAGCTGATGGATACCGTGCGCCTTCCGCGCGACGCGATCGGCCGCTGGCCGCACGAGTTCTCCGGCGGGCAGCGCCAGCGCATCGGCATCGCGCGCGCGCTCGCCGCCGAGCCCGACCTGATCATCTGCGATGAGGCGGTCTCGGCGCTCGACGTCTCGGTCAAGGCGCAGATCGTCAACCTCCTGCAGGACCTTCAGACGAAGCTCGGCCTCGCGCTGCTCTTCATCAGCCACGACCTGGCGGTGGTGGAGCACATGACCCACCGCGTGGCCGTGATGTATCTCGGCAAGATCGTGGAGGTGGCGCCCCGCCGGTCGCTCTTCGCGGCGCCCAAGCACCCCTATACCCAGGCGCTGCTGTCGGCCGTGCCGGTGCCTCAGCCGGGGGCGGCGCGCACGCGCATCATCCTCAAGGGTGACGTGCCGAGCCCCATCAACCCGCCGACGGGCTGCCGCTTCCACACCCGCTGCCCCTATGTCTTCGACCGCTGCCGGGTGGACGAGCCGCTCCTCAAGCCCACCAGCCCCGGCCACACGGCCGCCTGCCACCTCCACGACCTCCCGGCGGATCAGAACCCCTTGGCACGCGACATCTCCCCCCTTCATTAGGGGGTGAGGAGGGGACCTCGCTTGACGCACCGGGGGTGCCGCGCGACCTTTCTGGCCATGGAGGTCCCCTCAGGGGATCCGAGCGGGAGCCGAATATGCCGAATGTCAGCCTCACGGTGAACGGCCAGCAGCAGAGCGTGCAGGTGGAGGGCCGCACCCTCCTGGTGGAGCTGCTGCGGGAAAAGCTGCGCCTCACCGGAACCCATGTGGGCTGCGACACCAGCCAGTGCGGCGCCTGTGTCGTGCATGTGGACGGGGAAAGCGTGAAGGCCTGCACCATGCTGGCCGTGCAGGCGGATGGAAGCACCGTCACCACCATCGAGGGGCTGGCCGCTCCCGACGGCACGCTGCACCCCATGCAGGAAGCCTTCCGCGAGTATCACGCGCTGCAATGCGGCTTCTGTACGCCGGGCATGGTGATGTCCGCCGTGGACCTCGTGCACAAGCACCCGCAGGGCATGAGTGAGCAGGAGATCCGCGAGGGGCTTGAGGGCAACCTCTGCCGCTGCACGGGCTACCACAACATCGTCAAGGCGATCGCGGCCGCGCAGGAGGTCATGCAAGGCCGCCGCGACGCCCTCGCCCCGGCCGAGGTCTGATCCCCATGTACGACTTCGCTTATCACAAGCCCTCCACGGTTGCGGAGGCGGTGGGGCTGCTGGCCGATCCCGACGCCCGCCCGATCTCCGGCGGGCAGACGATCCTGCCGGCGCTGAAGCACCGGCTGGATCATCCTTCCGCCCTGGTGGACCTGTCCGGGATTGCGGAGCTTCGCGGCATCCGGCGGGAAGGCGACCGGATCGTCATCGGCGCCATGGCCCGGCACAACGAGATCCAGAACGACCCGGCGGTGAAGGCGGCCATTCCGGCGCTGGCCTGGATGGCCGGGCACCTCGGCGACACCCAGGTCCGCAACCGCGGCACCATGGGCGGTTCGCTGGCGAACAACGACCCGGCCGCGGACTATCCCTCCGCCGCGCTCGCGCTCGGGGCCACCTTTGTGACGGACCGGCGGCGGATCGCGGCGGACGACTATTTCCAGGGCATGTTCACCACCGCCCTCGAGCCCGGCGAACTCCTGACCGCCATCGAGTTCCCGATCCCGGAGAAGGCCGGCTATGCGAAGATGCGCAACCCGGCCTCCCGCTACGTCATGACCGGGGTTTTCGTCGCCCGCGGCCCGGCGGGCATCCGGGTGGTGGTGAACGGCGCCGGCCCGGGTGTCTTCCGGCAGTCGGAGATGGAGGCGGCGCTTGCCGCCAACTGGTCGCCCGATGCCGTCGCCAGCATCCGCCAGTCCGCGGATGGGCTGAACGGCGACATCCATGGCAGCGCCGAGTACCGCGCCCATCTCGTCACTGTCATGGCCAAGCGCGCCATTCTTGATGCCGGCTGATCCGGTGGGGGCCGCTCCGTCGGCCCCCGCTCCGGCCGGAGCCCATCTCGTGGTCATCGGCGCCGGCATCGTGGGCGCCTGCACCGCACTCGCGGCGCTGGACCGGGGCTTTCGCGTCACCATCCTTGATCCCGGCCCCCCCGGCGGCGAGCAGGCGGCTTCCTTCGGAAACGGCTGCTGGCTTTCCCCCATGTCCGTCATTCCGCCGGCCGTGCCGGGTTTGTGGCGCAAGGTGCCGGGTTTCCTGCGCGACCCGCTCGGGCCACTGGCGATCCGCTGGTCCTACCTGCCGCGCGTCCTGCCCTGGCTGCTGGCCTATTTGCGTTCTGGCGCGACGGAGGACCGGGTTCTCCGCACGGCCCAGGCCCTGCGGCCGCTGCTGCGCGACACCGCCGCCCTGCACAAGGCGCTGGCCGAACGCGCGGGCGTGGCGGGGCTGATCCGTCGCGACGGCCTTATGTATGTCTATCCCACGCGCGAGGACTACGAGGCCGAGGGCCTGGGCTGGCGCATCCGCCGCGCCGTGGGGCTTTCCTGGAAGGAGATCGGGCCGGAGGAGATGCGACAGCTCCAGCCTGAACTGGACCGCCGCTACGGCTTCGGCGCCCTGTTCGAGGAAGGTGGCCATTGCACCGACCCGGGTGCCTATGTCGCGGCGCTGGTTGCCCAAGCCACCGCCGAGGGGGCGGTGCTGCGCGCCGCGGCCGCGACCGGCTTCCGGGTAGAGGGCGGGCGGTTGCGGGCGGTGTTGACGGGGCAGGGGGAAATCCTCGCGGACCGCGCCGTGATCTGCGCCGGCGCGCGGTCGAAGGCCCTCGCCGCCGCGGCCGGTTCGCGCGTTCCGCTCGAAACCGAGCGCGGCTATCACGCCGTTGTCCGTGGCGCGGAAACCGGGCCGCGGATTCCTGTGATGCCGTCTGATGGAAAGATGGCCATCACCGCCACCCGCGCAGGCTTGCGTGTCTCCGGCCAGGTGGAGATCGCCGGACTGGAAGCGGTGCCCGACTGGCGCCGCGCCGGCATCCTTCGGGATCACCTCCTGCGCGCGTTCCCGGCCTTGCCGCGAAATCTTCCGGAAGACGGCGTGTCCTTCTGGATGGGCCACCGCCCCTCCATGCCGGACGGGCTGCCCTGCCTCGGGCACGCGCGTGCGACGCCGGATGTGGTGCTGGCGTTCGGGCACGGGCATGTGGGGCTGGCCAGTGGACCGCTCAGCGGGAAGGTGGCGGCAGCCCTTGCGGCAGGCGTGGCACCGCCGCTCGATCTCGCGCCTTACAATCCTCGACGATTCACCTAGCATTCCTTGTCTGGCCGTGCCAGCATGAGGATACCGGTCCTGCATCCCGTCGGGCCGACAGGTTTGCGGAAATAGAGATACAGTGTTCCCCGAGAATGAATCGCAGGGTGGCACCGGGCCCGTAGAGGCTGAGGTGAAGTGGTACAACGGCCGCAAGGGCTTTGGCTTTGTGCTCGGTCCCGATGGGCAGGACGTTTTTTTCCACGCATCCGCAATGGCTGAGGCCGGCATCCAGTCGGCTGACACGGGCGACAAGCTCGTCTGCGAAATCGGTACGGACCGTCAGGGGCGGCGTCTGGTTACCCGCATTGTTGAGCTGAAGCCCGGTCCGGGCGGCGGTTCCGGTGGCGGCGGCGGTGGCTTCGGGGATCGTCCGCCGCGCCGTGACTTCGGTGGTGGTGGCTTTGGGGATCGTCCGCCGCGCCGTGACTTCGGCGGCGGTGGTGGCTTTGGTGATCGTGCTCCCCCGCGCCGTGACTTCGGCGGCGGCGGTGGCTTCGGCGATCGTGCTCCCCCGCGCCGTGACTTCGGCGGTGGTGGTGGTTTCGGTGCCCCGGCGGGTGGTGGCTTTGGCGCGCCGCGCCGCGACTTTGGTGACCGTCCGCCGCGCCGCGACTTCGGCCGTGACGAAGGTGGTCCGACCTATGCCGTGAACGGCACCGTGAAGTGGTTCGACCAGGTGCGCGGCTTCGGCTTCGTGACCCCGGACGACGGTGGCCAGGATGTGTTCCTGCATTCCTCCGTGCTGCAGCGTGCCGGCGTGACCGATGTTCAGCAGGGCCAGAAGGTGGCGCTGGACGTTCGCGATGGTCAGCGCGGCCGCCAGGCCGTGCAGTACAAGGGCGACTGATCGCGCCTTTCGGCCGATGATGGAAAGCCCCGGCCCCGTGCCGGGGCTTTCTGATTCCGGCTCCTTCACCTCCGCCTGCGGGCGTTAGTCATTCCTTCACGTCGGCTGCCCATTCTCTGCCGCAGGGCGGGAAACCCGCCAACGCGAAGGGAAGACCCCGATGGCGACGAATTCAGTCAACACGAACATCGGCGCGCAGGTCGCGCTGCAATCGCTGAACCGCACCAACGAGGCGATGGCGACGACGCAGAAGCGTGTCTCGACCGGCTATCGCGTGGCGGACGCCAAGGATGACGGCGCAGCCTTTGCGGTTGCCCAGACTGTCCGTGCGGACATCGCGGGCCTCACCTCCGCCAACGAGCAGATGGGCAGCGTGAAAGGCATCCTGGACACCACCCTCGCGGGCCTGAACAAGGTTTCCGAGACCATGTCCCAGATCCGCGGCGTGCTGGTGAAGCTGGCTGACGGCACGCTTTCGAACGACCAGCGAACCCAGTACCAGGCGCAGTACACTTCACTTCGCACCCAGGTGACCAACTTCGTCCAGGATGCGACCTATAACGGCCGCACCCTGCTCACCACCACCGTCGCTTCGGGAGGCGGCAACATCGCCACCACCCGCAACGAACAGGCCACGCTCTTCACCCTCGTCGCGGTGGAGGGCGCCTCCACGCTCGTGGTCGCCGCCGCGCCGACCGATGCCGCGGCCGCCGCGACGGCGCTCGCCGCCAACGGCGATTTCGTGACCAAGATGACGGCAGTGAACACCGCGCTGAACACCTTCGGCTCGAACTCGAACTATCTCGACGCGCAGATGGGCTACAACAAGGAGAAGCTCGATGCGCTCGACACAGGCCTCGGCTCCCTGATCGATGCCGACCTGGCCAAGGAGAGCGCGAGGCTGGAGGCCCTGAAGATCCGGCAGCAGCTCGGAACCCAGGCGCTCGGCATCGCCAACCAGACGCCGCAGGGCCTGCTCAGCCTCTTCCGCGGCTAGGCCTTCGAGCCCATTCCGGATCGGCGCAGGCCACCCTATCTTTCTTCCGAAACATGGGAGGACAGGGGCTATGAACGGCTTCGCCGCGCAGGACGCCTGCATCGTGGGCTGGTCCCACACGCCCTTCGGCAAGCTGGAGGACGCGCCGGATGCGGAAGCGCTGATCGGCCGCGTCGCCCGCGCGGCGATCGAGGATGCCGGCATCGACCCCCTCGACGTGGACTCGATCTACGTTGGCCATTTCAATGGCGGCTTCCAGAAGCAGGATTTTCCTTCCTCCCTGGTGATGCAGTCCGTTCCGGAGCTCCGCTTCCGCCCGGCAACGCGGCTGGAGAACGCCTGCGCCACCGGCTCCGCCGCGATCCATGGCGCCATGGACTTCCTCGCGGCCGGGCGCGGTCGCTTCGCGCTGGTCGTCGGCGTGGAGAAGATGACCGCCATTCCTGGCGCCCAGGTGGGCGATGTGCTGCTCGGCTGCGCCTACCGGCGGGAGGAAGGTGACATTCCCGCGGGGTTCGCCGGTGTCTTCGCCCGCATCGCCGATGCTTATTTCCAGCGACACGGCGACCAGTCCGACGCCTTGGCTGCCATCGCGGCCAAGAACCACCGCAACGGCGTGGACAATCCTTACGCCCAGATGCGCAAGGACCTCGGCTACGAGTTCTGCCGCACCGAGAGCGAGCGGAACCCCATCGTGGCCGGCCCATTGAAGCGCACGGATTGCAGCCTCGTCTCGGACGGGGCGGCGGCGCTCGTGCTGACCGATGCCGGAACGGCTGCCGCCATGGGGAAGGCCATCCGCTTCCGCGCGGCGGTGCAGGTGAACGACCTGATGCCGATCTCCGCCCGCGACATCACCCGCTTCGAGGGCGCGCGCGAAGCCTGGCGGCGCGCCTACGAGTCCGCCGGCATCGGGGTCGCCGACCTCTCCTTCGCGGAGGTGCATGACTGCTTCACGATCGCCGAGCTGATCGACTACGAGGCAATGGGGCTGGTGCCGGAAGGGCAGGGGGCTCGCGCCGTGCTGGATGGCACCGTCGCCAAGGGCGGGCGGTTGCCGGTGAACCCCTCCGGCGGCCTGAAGTCCAAGGGACATCCGATCGGAGCCACGGGTGTTTCCATGCATGTGCTGGCCGCCATGCAGCTCGCGGAAGAGGCGGGAGGCATGCAGGTGCCGGGCGCCACGCTCGGTGGAGTCTTCAACATGGGCGGCGCGGCGGTGGCCAACTACGTCTCGATTCTGGAGCGGCTGCGCTGAGGAAACCGCTCCTCATCGGCTCAGAGATCTATCGCGGCTCCACCTACGGCCCCAGGCACCCCCTCGCCATTCCCCGGGTGCCGGCCATGCTGGACCTGGTGCGTGCGCTCGGTTGGCTTGACCCGGCGCGCTACCTCGACAGCCCGTTGGCGACGGAGGGGCAGCTCACGCGCTATCACACGCTCGATTACGTGGCGGCGCTCCGCCGCGCGGAGGCCGATCAGGCCGTCTCGCCGGAGGTGAGGGAGCGGCACCACCTCGGTGCCCACGGCAATCCCGTGTACCGCGAGGTCTTCCGCCGGCCAGCCACCAGCGCGGGGGGAGCCATCCTCGCCGCCAGACTCACCCGCGGCGGCGGGATCGCGCACGTGCCCGGCGCCGGCACGCACCACGCCCTGCCCGACCGCGCCAGTGGCTTCTGCTACATCAACGACCCTGTCCTGGGCCTGCTGGAATGGCTGGATCTCGGCCTGACCAACATCCTTTACGTGGACATCGATGCCCATCACGGGGACGGCGTTGAACTGGCTTTCCGGAAGGACCCGCGCGTCTTCACCTTGTCCGTGCACGAGGCCGGGCGCTGGCCTTTCACCGGGCGGCTGGAGGACCGTGCCGGCGGGTACGCCCGGAACATCCCCGTGCCGCAGGGCTTCAACGACACGGAGATGGACCACGTGCTGCACGCGGCCATCCTGCCGATCCTGCGCCATCTCCGCCCGGCGGCCGTCATGCTCCAGTGCGGCGCCGACGCATTGGAGGAGGATCCGCTGGCCCGGCTTTCCCTCTCCAACAACGCTCACGCCGCGGTGGCGGCCGCGCTGCGGGACCAAGCGCCCCGCCTGATCGTCACGGGGGGAGGAGGCTACAATCCCTGGACCGTGGCGCGGTGCTGGGCCGCCGTCTGGGGGACGCTGGATCGCCGCGCCATGCCCGAACGTCTCCCCCCTGAGGCCGAGGCCGTGCTGCGGGCCCTTACCTGGGACCGTGCGGCCGGGCGCCGTCCGCCCGAGCACTGGTTCACCACGCTGATCGACAGCCCCCGGCCCGGGTCGCTGCGGGCCGAGGTCGTGGCCGCCTGCGAGGCGGTGCTGGAAGGCCTTCCGGAACCCGCTACGCCGGAACCAGCAGGCTGACGGCGGCCTGGGCTGCGATCCCCTCCTCCCTTCCGGGAAAGCCGAGACGCTCGGTCGTGGTGGCCTTCACGGACACCCGTCCCTCATCCACCCCGAGCAGCGAGGCCACCCGCGCGATCATGGCCGGGGCATGCGGGGTGATCTTCGGCCGCTCGCAGATCAGCGTCACGTCGGCATTGGCCAGCACCCCACCTCGGGCGGCGATCCGCCCGGCGGCGTGACGCAGGAAGGCGGCGCTGTCGGCGTCCTTCCACTGCACCTGGCTGGGTGGGAAGTGGCGGCCGATATCGCCCTCGGCCAGTGCGCCGTAGATCGCGTCGCACAGGGCGTGCAGCCCCACATCGGCGTCCGAATGACCGTCCAGGCCCAGGGCGTGCGGCACCTCCACCCCGCAGAGGAACAGCGGGCGCCCCTCCACCAGGCGATGCACGTCAAAGCCGGTGCCGACTCGCGGCAGCATCTGGGGGAGCATCGAGGCCTCCATTCGTTCGAGATCACCGGGCAGGGTGATCTTCACGTTCGCTTCTGAGCCAGGCACCAGCCGGACGGCGTGCCCTGCCGCCTCGAGAAGGGCCGCGTCGTCCGTCGCCCCCGGCGCGGCCTGGCGGTGCAGCGCGAGCAGCAGGGGAAAGCGGAAGCCTTGCGGCGTCTGGGCGCGAAACAGCCCGTCGCGCTGGACGGTGCGCAGGATGGTGCCCTCCTCGGCCTGCTTCAGCGTGTCGGCCACGGGCTGGGCCGGGATCGCGCCCTCCGCTTCCGACAGCGTCGCCACGACGGCATCCACCATGCCGGGCGGCAGGAAGGGCCGCGCCGCGTCATGCACCAGCACCAGCTCCGGCGCGTCGCCGGCCAGCGCCTCCAGCCCGGCATGCACGCTGGCCTGGCGGGTCGCCCCGCCCGTGACCGCCGGGCGGGCGGGCAGTCCCTGAAGCATGGCATCCACCCGCCCGCGCTCCGCTTCGGCGCAGACCGGCTGGAGCAGGTCGACGCACCCGTCTCGCAGCAACGCCTCGGCGGCGTGGCGCAGCACGGGGCGCCCGAGCAAGGGCAGGAACTGCTTGGGTTCCGCGCCGCCAAGGCGTTCTCCCCGTCCGGCTGCCATCAGCAACGCCGCCACCCGCATTCAGCCATCCCTTCCAAAGCGGCCCCGATGGGGCGTGCGGAACCTAGCCGCAGCGGGCGCCGCCGCCCAGCAGGGGGAAACGCGATGCCGCTTGACCGCGCGGCTGCCCGTTTGATAGGCACTTGCCCATGCAGACACCCGCGAGCCATCGAGAGGCTGCCCATCCCGAGGGCAGGCCGCCGCTGCGCCCCATCGTGCTTGGCGATATCCGCATCGAACGGCCGGTGATCCTGGCCCCCATGTCGGGCGTGACGGACCTTCCCTTCCGGCAGGTGGCGCGGGGCCTCGGCACGCCGATGGTTGTCAGCGAGATGATCGCGAGCCAGGCAATGGTGCGCGAGAACCGCCAGACCCTGAAGATGGCGGAAGTGGACGGCTTCGGCGGCCCCGCCAGCGTGCAGCTCGCCGGCTGCGACCCGGAGGTGATGGCCGAGGCCGCGCGCCTGGCCGTGGACCATGGTGCCGCGCTGGTGGACATCAATTTCGGCTGCCCGGTGAAGAAGGTGGCGGTGGGCCAGCAGGCCGGCAGTGCCCTGATGCGCGACGAGATCAAGGCCGCCCGCATCCTGGAAGCGACGGTGCGCGCCGTTTCCGTGCCCGTGACGCTGAAGATGCGGATGGGCTGGGACCATTCGAGCCTGAACGCCCCCAACCTCGCCCGCATCGCGGAAGCCTGCGGCATCCGGATGGTGACGGTGCACGGGCGCACCCGGCAGATGCTCTACACGGGAACGGCGGACTGGGCTTTCGTGGCCCGGGTGAAGGCGGCGGTCTCCATCCCCGTTATCGTGAACGGGGACATCCTGGGCCCGCTCGACGCCGCCGAGGCGCTGCGCCAGTCGGGCGCGGACGGCGTCATGATCGGCCGCGGCGCCTATGGTCGTCCCTGGCTGCCCGGGATGGTTGCCGATTACCTGGCGACGGGCGTCATGCCCGAGGTTCCGCCGCTGGCCGAGCAGCACGCCACGCTGATGCACCATTATGCGGCCATGCTTTCCCACCACGGCAGCAACCCCGGCCTGCGCCTCGCCCGCAAGCACGTCGCCTGGTACTCGCGCGGGCTGCCCGGCAGCGCCGAGTTCCGCGTCCGCATCAACGCAGCCGACACCGTCGAGGAAGCGCTGGCGGCGATCGAGGGCTTCTACCAGCCGCTCCTCGACGCGGGGGTGGAGGGCGTGAGGGACATGTTCCGCGACGCCGGCCGCGCGGCGCCCGAGGGCACCGCCGGCGATGTCGCCGCCAGGATGGCTGATCCAGCCAACCTTGCCGCCTGACGGAGGCACCATGCCCGACAGCCAAGATTCCCTTCGCCTCGCAGGTCTGCCCAGCAGCATGCACCTGCTGTCCGCGCTTCCCGTGCCCGTGGTCCTGCTGGATACCGAGGAGCGCTTTCGCTTCGCCAACCCGGCGGCTGAGCTATTCTTCGGGATCTCCTCGGCCAGCCTCAAGCAGATGCAGCTGACGGACCTGCTGCCGGAGGACTCGCGCCTGCCGGCCCTGGTTCGACAGGTCCGGGCCGCCGACGCGCCGGTGTCCGACCACGACCTGAACCTGCACTCCCCCCGCATCCACCGGGACGGCGTGGCCGTCCGCGGCGCGCCCCTGCCGGAGATGCCGGGCGCCGTGCTGCTCACCCTGCAGGACGGCTCCACCGCGCAGAAGCTCGACCGCCAGCTGAACTTCCGGGGCGCGGCGCGGGGCGCCAGCGCGATGGCGGCCATGCTGGCGCACGAGGTGAAGAACCCGCTTTCGGGCATCCGGGGAGCGGCCCAGCTTCTGGAACAGGCCGCCTCCGAGGCCGATCGCGAGCTCTGCGTGCTGATCCAGGACGAAGTGGACCGCATCCGTGACCTCGTCGAGCGCATGGACATGTTCTCCGAGCGCCCCCTGGAGCGGGAGGAGGTGAACATCCACGAGGTGCTGGACCATGTGCGCCGCATCGCCGGCACTGGCTTCGCCGCGCATCTGCGCATCCTCGAGGAATACGACCCCTCCCTCCCGCCGGTCTGGGGCAACCGCGACCAGCTCGTGCAGATCCTGCTCAACCTCGTGAAGAACGCGGCCGAGGCGGTGGACCCGCGGGAAGGGGAGATTGTTCTCTCCACCGCCTATCGCCACGGCGTGCGCCTCGCGATTCCTGGCTCGCTGGAGCGGGTGCACCTGCCGCTGGAGGTGAGCGTCCGCGACAACGGCCCGGGCATCGCCGAGGACATCCGCGCGAGCCTGTTCGAGCCCTTCATCACCACCAAGCGGGGCGGGCAGGGGCTCGGCCTCGCGCTGGTGGCCAAGCTGGTGGCGGATCATGGCGCGCTGATTGCGTGTGACAGCCGGCCGGGCCGCACGGCCTTCCGGCTTTCCCTCGCGACCCCGCCGACCGGTGGCGCGGCGGCCCTTCCGGCCCGCCTGCGCCAGCCGGCCTGAACGCGGCCTCACCAAGAAAAAAGATGACCGAACGCACCATTCTGATCGCGGATGACGACCGCGCCATCCGCACCGTCCTGGCGCAGGCCCTGGGACGCGCGGGCTACAACGTGCGCGCCACCTCCTCCGCCGCCACCCTGTGGCGCTGGGTGGAGGACGGGGAGGGGGATCTGGTCATCACCGACGTGGTGATGCCGGACGAGAACGGGCTAGACCTGGTGCCCCGGATCCGCCGGGTTCGGCCGGACCTGCGGGTGGTGGTGATGAGCGCCCAGTCCACCTTCGCCACCGCCCTGAAGGCCGCCCAGCGCGGCGCCTTCGACTACCTGCCCAAGCCTTTCGACCTGAAGGACCTGCTCTCGCTCGTCGGCCGGGCGCTGGCGGCGCCGGTGGTCCAGCCGGAAGAGGAGGGGCAGGAGCCGGAGGAGGAGCGCCTGCCGCTGGTCGGCCGCTCCGCCGCCATGCAGGAGATCTACCGCACCGTCGCGCGGCTCACGACCACCGACTTGACCGTGATGATCACGGGCGAGTCCGGCACCGGCAAGGAGCTGGTCGCCCGCGCCCTGCACGACTATTCCCGCCGCCGTTCCGGCAGCTTCGTGGCCGTGAACATGGCGGCCATCCCGCGCGACCTGATCGAGGCAGAGCTGTTCGGCCACGAGCGAGGCGCCTTCACAGGCGCCATGTCCCGCGGTGTCGGGCGCTTCGAGCAGGCGGCGGGCGGGACGCTGTTCCTGGACGAGATCGGGGACATGCCCTCCGAGGCCCAGACCCGCCTGCTGCGCGTGCTGCAGGAGGGCGAGTTCACCACGGTGGGCGGCCGCACCCCGATCAAGGCGAATGTGCGGATCGTGGCGGCAACCCACCGCGACCTCCGCCAGTCCATCCGCCAAGGCCTGTTCCGCGAGGACCTTTTCTACCGCCTCAACGTGGTGCCCATCCGCCTGCCCCCCCTGCGGGAACGCGCCGAGGACATTCCCCTGCTCGCCCGGCACTTCCTGGACCGGGCTAAGGCCTCCGGCCTGCCCTCCAAGTCGCTGGACAACGGGGCGGTGGAGCGGCTGAAGTCGCACCCATGGCCCGGGAACGCGCGCGAGCTGGAAAACCTGATGCGGCGCCTCGCCGCGCTGTACCCCCAGGAGGTGATCGGCGAGGACGCGGTGGCGGCCGAGCTGGCCGAGGCCGAGCCGGGTCCGGGCGCTCAGGCCGCTCCCGCCAGCGCCGAAACGCTGGAGCAGGCGGTGGAGCGGCACCTCGCCACCTTCATGAGCGCCCAGCGGGACGGGCTGCCGGTGCGCGACCTCTACGAGCGCGTGCTGGCCGAGGTGGAGCGGCCCCTGCTGCGGCTGGCCCTGGCCAACACCCGCGGCAACCAGATCAAGGCCGCCGCCATGCTCGGCCTGAACCGCAACACGCTGAGAAAGAAGATCCGGGAGCTGGAGCTGCCGGTGGTCCGCGGCCTGTCGTGACGGCCCGCCCGTGAGTCGCGCGCGGCGCGAGCCGGTGCGCCTGGCCCGGCGACTCGCGGACATGCTCCTCGGCCGGGTGATGACCCTGGCCCTGGCCGTGGGCGCCCTGCTGGTGGGCATTGCCTCCTTCGCGGTGCTCTCGGGCGGCAATCCCTTCGGGGCCGCCAGCGCCTCGCAGACGGCCGTCCTGATCTTCGTCAACGCGGCGATCGTTCTGCTGCTGCTGGCCAGCCTCGCCGGGCGGCTGGTGCGGGTCTGGGCGGAGCGGCGGCGGGGCAGCGCGGGCTCGCGCCTGCACGTGCGGCTGGTGATGCTGTTCGGCGTGGTGGCGGTGGTGCCGGCGCTGCTGGTGGCGGTCTTCGCCGCCGTGTTCTTCCAGCTGGGCATCCAGGCCTGGTTCGGGGACAAGGTGCGCGACACGCTGGAGGCCAGCCTGGTCGCCTCCCGCGCCTATCTCGACGAGAACCGGAACACCATCCGCGCCGATGCGCTGGCCATGGCCGCGGACCTGAACCGCGCCGGCACCATGTTGCCCGACAACACCATCGGCTTCAGCCGCGTGCTCACCACCCACACCGCGCTGCGTGGCCTGACGGAAGCCACGGTGTTCGAGCCCGTGCTGGGCCGGGTCATCGCCAGCGCCGGCCTCGGCAGCGCGCTGGTGATCGACCCGCCGCCGGCCTGGGCCATGGAGATCGCCCGCCAGGGCGACGTGGCCGTGCTTGCCTCCGAGGGAGAGGAAGGCCGGGTGCAGGGTCTCGTCGCGCTCGACATCGATCCCGGGCTGATGCTGCTGATCAACCGTCCGATGGACCCCTCCATCATCGAGCACATGCAGCGGACGGAGCTCGCCTTCCAGGAATACGACCAGCTCGACCAGAACCGATCGGGTCTGCAGATCACCTTCGTGCTGATCTTCGCCATCGCGACGCTGCTGGTCCTGCTGGCGGCGGTGCTGATCGGCCTGGTCATGGCAAACCAGATCGCACGCCCCATCTCCCGCCTGATCAATGCGGCCGAGCGGGTGAGGGGAGGCGACCTTTCCTTCCGCGTGGAGGAGGGGCGCGCGGATGACGAGGTCGGCAGCCTGTCGCGCGCCTTCAACCGCATGACCAACCAGCTGGCCGCGCAGCGGAGCGAACTCCTGGAGGCCTACCGCCAGCTCGACGACCGCCGGCGCTTCACCGAAGGGGTGCTGGCCGGCGTTTCGGCCGGGGTGATCGGCCTTGACGCCGACGGCCGCATCAACCTGCCCAACCGCCCCGCCAGCGAGCTTCTCGGCCAGGACCTGGAGGCCGCGGTGGGCCGGCCGCTTGACGAGGTGGTGCCCGAGTTCCGCGCCTTCCTGGCCGCGGCCGCCGCGACTCCCGAACGCGCGAGAACGGAGGAGATCCCGGTTCCCGGCCCTTCCGGCCGCCGCACGCTTCTGGCGCGCATCGGCGCGGAGTTCGACGCGGGCGGGCTTTCCGGCTACGTGCTGACCTTCGACGACATCACCGCCCTGCTTTCGGCGCAGCGCACCGCCGCCTGGGCGGACGTGGCGCGGCGCATCGCCCATGAGATCAAGAATCCCCTGACCCCCATCCAGCTCTCCGCCGAGCGCCTGAAGCGACGCTATCTCAAGCAGATCACCGACGATCCCGACACCTTCAAGGCCTGCACGGACACCATCGTCCGGCAGGTGGGCGACATCGGGCGGATGGTGGACGAGTTCTCGGCCTTCGCCCGGATGCCGCAGCCGGTGATGCGGCCGGAAAGCCCGGCCCAGCTCGTGCGGGAGGCCCTGGTGCTCCAGCGCGATGCCCATCCGGCCATCCAGTACGAGCTGCGCATGCCCGACACCCCGTCTCCCGTGCGCTGTGACCGGCGGCTGATCAACCAGGCGCTCACGAACCTCCTGCAGAACGCGGCCGATGCCATTGCCATGCGGCCGGAAGGCGAGGCGGGCGGGCGGGTGACGCTCGAGGTGTCCACCAACCAGGGGTGGCTCCACCTTTCGGTGGAGGACAACGGCGTGGGCTTGCCCGGGGACGGCGAGAGGGACAGGCTCACGGAACCTTATGTGACCCACAAGACGAAGGGGACGGGGCTCGGGCTTGCCATCGTGAAGAAGATCATGGAGGACCATGGGGGTGGGTTGGCGCTCGCGGACGGTTCGGATGGCGGCGCCCGCGCCACGCTGACGCTGCCTCAGAACGGATTGGTCCAGGGATTGTCGGAGCCGCAGGGATTGCAGGAACGAGGAACGGAGATGCTGCGCCATGGCGCATGACATCCTGATCGTGGACGACGAGCCCGACATCCGGGCCCTGATCGACGGCATTCTGGCCGACGAGGGCTACGAGGTGCGGCAGGCCGCGAACAGCGACCAGGCCCTGGCCGCCTTCCGGCAGAAGCGGCCCAGCATGGTCATCCTCGACATCTGGCTGCAGAACTCCCGGCTGGACGGGCTCGGCATCCTGGATGCCATCCACCGCGAGGAGCCGCGGGTGCCGGTGGTGATGATCTCCGGACATGGCACGATCGAGACGGCCGTGCAGGCCATCCAGCAGGGCGCCTACGACTTCATCGAGAAGCCCTTCAAGTCCGACCGGCTGCTGCTGATCGCGGCGCGCGCCCTGGAAGCGGCGCGCCTGAAGCGTGAGAACAGCGAGCTCAAGCTGCGCGGCGGCTCCGAGACGGAGCTGGTCGGCACCTCATCCCTGATCGCCCAGATCCGGAGCGCCATCGAGAGGGTCGCCCCCACCGGCTCCCGCGTGCTGCTGACCGGGCCCGCCGGCTCGGGCAAGGAGGTGGCCGCGCGGGCCATCCATGCCCGCTCCCGCCGGGCGGACGAGCCTTTCGTCGCCCTGAACTGCGCCACCCTCAACCCCTCCCGCTTCGAGGAGGAGCTGTTCGGCGTCGAGGGCGGCCCGGACCCGGTCGCCCAACCCCGCCGACAGGGCGTGCTGGAGCGCGCCCATGGGGGAACCCTGCTGCTGGACGAGGTGGCGGACATGCCGCTGGAGACCCAGGGCAAGATCGTCCGCGCCCTGCAGGAGCAAGGGTTCGAGCGCATCGGCGGCGCGACGCGGGTGAAGGTGGACGTGCGCGTCACCGCCACCACCAACCGCGACCTTTCGGCCGAGATCGCCGCCGGGCGCTTCCGCGAGGACTTGTTCTACCGTCTCGCGGTGGTGCCGCTCCGCATGCCCTCGCTGCGCGAGCGGCGCGAGGACGTGCCGGCGCTGGCCCGTCACTTCATGGCGAAATCCGCCGAGAACTCGGGCGTTCCCGCGCGCGAGATCAGCGAGGACGCCATGGCCGCGATGCAGGCCTATGACTGGCCCGGCAACGTCCGCCAACTTCGGAACCTCGTGGACTGGCTGCTCATCATGGCTCCCGGCGGCCCTGCCGACCCGATCAGGCCGGAGATGCTGCCGCCCGAGGTCGGCTCCTCCGCCCCGGCCATGCTCAAGCTGGACCGTTCCAGCGAGATCATGACCCTGCCGCTGCGCGACGCGAGGGAGCTGTTCGAGCGTCAGTACCTGGAAGCCCAGCTGTTGCGCTTCGGCGGCAACATCAGCCGGACCGCGAACTTCGTCGGAATGGAACGCTCAGCCCTGCACCGGAAGCTGAAGTTCCTGGGCGTGCAGGCCGAGGACCGGGCGCCGGTGTCGTGAAGGGGTCGCGTGAACGGAGCCGCCCGAGCGGACTGATCTGATGTCGAGAATTGCCTATGTGAACGGGCGCTACGTCGCCCAGCGTGACGCCTGCGTGAACATCGAGGACCGCGGGTATCAGTTCGGCGACGGCATCTACGAGGTCGTTCACCTCTACGGCGGCCGCTTCGTGGATGCCGACCTGCACCTGGCACGGCTGGAGCGCTCGGTCGGCGAGATCCAGTTGGATCTTCCGATGCCGCTGGCTTCCCTCAAGCTGGTGCTGGCGGAGGTCGCCCGCCGCAACCGGGTGGCGGAGGGCCTTCTCTACATGCAGGTCAGCCGTGGCGTTGCGCGGCGGGACCACGCGTTCCCCAAGGTGAAGGTGCCCGTCAGCCTCGTGGTCACGGCGCGCCGTATCGCGCCGTATCCCGCCACGCTGGATGGCTGGAACATGAATGTCATCACCTTGCCCGATCTCCGCTGGGCCCGGCGCGACATCAAGAGCTTGAACCTGCTGCCCAACGTCCTCGCCCGCCAGGCGGCGCGGGAGGCCGGGGCAGGGGAGGCGATCCTGTTCGACCCCGCCACCCGCATGGTGACCGAGGGGGCGGCGACAAGCTTCTGGATCGTGGACGCTGCCGGCACCATCCGCATCCCGCCCCTCGGCGCCACCATCCTGCCGGGCTGCACCCGGGCGGCGCTTCTCGCCGAGATGGCCGCGGAAGGCCTTCATGCGGAGGAGCGCCCCTTCTCCCTCGATGATCTGGCCGAGGCGCGGGAGGCCTTCATCACCTCCGCCACCTCTTTCGTGAAGCCGGTGCTGGCCGTGGATGGCAGGCCCGTGGGCGATGGCGAGCCCGGCCCGGTGACCCGGCGGCTGTTTGACCTGTTTGCCCGGCACGTGAAGGGCGGCCCCCGCAACCAGGCGGCATGATCCGCCCGCGGGCGATTGTCTGGGACTGGGACAACACCCTGGTGGATGGCTGGCCGGCCATCCAGGCCGGGCTGAACGCCGCCCTGCGCGACGCCGGCATGGCGGAGTGGGACCTCGAGGAGGTGCTGGCCCGGGTTCGCCATTCCCTGCGCGACAGCTTCCCGGCACTCTTCGGCGACCGTTGGGAACGGGCACGCGACATCTTCTATGACGGCGTGCGTGCAACGCATCTCGCCGTGCTGCGCCCCATGCCCGGCGCTGCCGAGCTGGTCCGGCAGGCGGCCGCCGTGGCGCCCATCGCGGTGCTGTCCAACAAAGCCGGTCCGCTCCTGCGTGCGGAAGCCGCGAGCCTTGGATGGGTGTCGCTGTTCCGCTCGCTGGTCGGTGCCGGCGACTGCGCCGCGGACAAGCCCAATCCGGCGCCCATGCGGGTGGCCTGCGCCTCCTGCGGCGTGCCAGCGGGGGGCGCCGTCTGGTATGTCGGCGACAACGCCATGGACATGGAGGCGGCCCGCCGGTCCGGCTGCGTGCCCGTGCTGCTGGGCGATGCCGCCCACGACGGTGGGCCGGAGGCGGCGGCGCCCACCCACCACTTCCTGACCGCGGCGCAGATGACGATTGCGCTATCCGCGCTTGCAAAGCAGGCCGTGCCGGGCTGAGTCTCGACTGACCAAGGGCGAGGGTGCGCGCCCGGGAACGAGGTCCGCCGCAAGGGCGAACAGCGAAAAACAACCGCACCCTGTTCCGCCACGGCAAAGCCGGGTGGATTGAACAAAGAAGGACATCAGCCGATGGCTGCCGACAAGTCCCAAAATGTTCAGGACGTGTTCCTGAACCATGTCCGCAAGAGCAAGACCCCCGTCACGGTCTTCCTCGTGAACGGCGTGAAGCTCCAGGGAATTATCACCTGGTTCGACAACTTCTCGGTGCTCCTGCGCCGTGACGGGCACACGCAGCTCGTCTACAAGCACGCGATCAGCACCGTCATGCCCGGCGCGCCGATCATGCTCTTCGATGCGGCCTCTGCCGGCGCCCAGGCGCCCACGCAGGGCGGCGCCCCTGTCCGCGAGACCACCATGACCCTCTCACCCCGCGAGCCAAGCCCTGTCGGAACCCACGACTGATCCGGCGGGGCCAACCCCCGCCGCCGTGATCCTGCCGTGGGAGAGACCCCACGGCATACCCGACGGGCGCGGCGCCACCCGCGCCGCCGAGGCCAGGCTGGCCGAGGCGGTCGGGCTGGCCGCCTCGATCGGGGTCGCGATCGTTCATACCGGCATCTTCCCGCTTCGCGCCCGGCGTCCCAGCACGCTGCTGGGCGAAGGCCAGGTGGAGGCCGCGCGCGTCGCCATGGCCGCACAGGGCGTGCAGGTGGTGGTGGTGGACGCGGCCCTCAGCCCCGTGCAGCAGCGCAACCTCGAGCGCGCCTGGGGCTGCAAGGTCATCGACCGCACCGGGCTGATCCTGGAGATCTTCGGGGAGCGCGCCCGGACGCGCGAGGGCTCGCTCCAGGTCGAGCTTGCCCATCTCTCCTATCAGCGCACCCGCCTCGTCCGCTCCTGGACCCACCTTGAGCGGCAGCGGGGCGGCTTCGGCTTCCTCGGTGGCCCCGGTGAGTCGCAGATCGAGATCGACCGGCGGCTCATCGACGAGCGCATCGTCAAGCTGAAGAAGGAGCTGGAGCAGGTCCGCCGGACACGTGGCCTGCACCGCAAGCAGCGTGGCAAGGTGCCGTATCCGGTGATTGCCCTGGTCGGCTACACCAATGCGGGCAAGTCCACCCTGTTCAACGCGCTGACCGGAGCGGGCGTCTACGCCCAGGACCAGCTCTTCGCCACCCTGGATCCGACGATGCGGGCAATCCGCCTGCCATCCGGGCGGACGGTGATCCTTTCGGACACGGTGGGCTTCATCTCCGAACTTCCCACCCAGCTCGTCGAGGCGTTTCGTGCCACGCTGGAGGAGGTAGCAGCCGCCGACGTCATCCTGCACGTGCGCGACATCGCCCACCCCGACACCGCCGCGCAGCGCGCCGATGTCATGGGCGTGCTCGGCGACTTGGCCGTGGGAGAAGACGCGGCCCTGGACGAGGAATGGGAGCAGCGCCTGATCGAGGTGCTGAACAAGACCGACCTGCTGGAGGACGCGCCGCCTGCGAGCGCAACGGCGGTGCCGGTTTCCGCCCTGACAGGGGAGGGGCTGGAAGCCCTGCGCACGCTGCTCGACCAGCGCGTGGCCGCCGGCTACGTGACGGAGGCCTTCACCCTGGCCCCTGGCGACGGTGCCGGCCTCGCCTGGCTCTACGAGCATGGCGAAGTCATCGAGCGCAGCGACGCAGACGATGCCATCCGCCTCTCGGTGCGCCTTTCCCCAACGGATCTCGCCCGCTTCGCCCAGCGCGGCGCGGCGTGACCGGCCTGAGCGCGGCGGGGCTGAACGCCGCCGCCCTGGTGGAAGTCGACGCCATCCTGCGGGATGCCGCCCGAACGGAGATCATGCCACGCTTCCGGCGTCTCTCCGCCGGAGACATTCGAACCAAGTCCGGCCCGCTGGACATGGTGACCGATGCCGACGAATGCGCGGAGCGGGTGATCGCCGAGGCCCTGGCTGCGCGTTTTCCGGGCTGTGTCGTCGTGGGCGAGGAGGGTTGCTCGGCCGATCCGTCCCTCGCCGGTCAGCTTGGCTCGGCCGAACTGGCCTTCGTGGTGGACCCGGTGGACGGCACCGCCAATTTCGCTGCGGGAATGCCGCTGTTCGGATGCATGGCGGCAGCCTTCCTGCGCGGCGAGGTCGTCGCTGCCTGGATTCATGATCCCACGGGAGAGGACACGCTGGTGGCCGCACGCGGGGAGGGGGCCTGGCTTGCCGGCGCGGACGGCAGCCGCAGCGAGGCGCTCCGCGTCGCGCAGCCGGCCCCGGTGTCGGCCATGGTCGGCTGCGTCTCCTACGGCTACCTTGCGGAGCCGCTCAAGAGCCGCGTGGCGGCCCGGCTGCCCAGGCTGGCGAAAACCTGGCAGCTCGGCTGTGCGGCCCATGAGTACCGGTTGCTGGCGGGCGGCCACATCCACCTGTCGCTCTATAATCGCCTGATGCCCTGGGACCATGCGCCGGGCTGGTTGATCCATCGGGAATGCGGTGGGTATGCCGCGAAGTTCGACGGCAGCCCCTATGATCCCGCGCAGGACCGAACGGGTGGCCTGATCTGCGCACCCGACGTTGCAAGCTGGTCCGCGGCCCGGGAAGCTCTGCTGGACAGCTAGAGGCGCTCGGCCGCCTTCGCAGCCTGCCAAAGGGCCTCCATGTGCTCCAGCGTGGAATCCTTCGGGGCGCGCCCTTCGCGCGCGAGGCCACGCTCGACCGCGGCGAAACGGCGCTCGAACTTGGCATTCGCGCCGCGCAGGCAGGTCTCGGGGTCGAGGTCGAGCTTGCGGGCGAGATTGGCCAGAACGAAGAGCAGATCGCCGACCTCATCGGCCAGGCGCTCGGGATCGGCGCCGGGCAACTCCCGCCGCAACTCCGCCGCTTCCTCCTCCAACTTGTCGAGCACCTGTGCCGCGTCCGGCCAGTCGAAACCGACACGGGCCGCGCGCCGGGTCAGCTTGGCCGCGCGGGTGAGGGCAGGGAGGTTGGCGGCCACCCCGGCCAAAGTGCCTGTCTCCGATCGCGCGGCGCGCTCGAGGGCCTTTTGCGCCTCCCAGGCGACGGTCTGGCCAGCGGCATCGCGTGCCGCTTCCTCACCGAACACATGCGGATGGCGCCGCACCATCTTGTCGTTAACGGATTTCGCGACCTCGGCGAACCCAAACAGGCCAGCTTCTTCGGCCATGCGCGCGTGATAGACGACCTGGAGCAGCAGATCGCCCAGTTCGTCCTGCAGGCCCGTCCAGTCCCCACGGTCGATTGCGTCGGCGACCTCGTGGCCTTCCTCGATCGTGTAGGGGGCGATGGAGGCGAAATCCTGCACGCGATCCCAGGGGCAGCCATCCGGGGCGCGCAAACGGGCCATGATCTCGAGAAGCCGGAGAAGCTCGGAGGCGGGCTTCGACGCGTTCATGAGCCTGCTACCTCAAGTCGCGTAATGTAAATTATGTAAAAATCATGCGCCATGTCAGGCTGTCTCCAGCACCATGCCGTCGTAGCCAGGCTCCAGGCCGGATGGCAGCGTCGCTCTCATCCAGGCCCAATCGAGGTCCGGCCCCATATGGGTCAGCACGGTTCGCCGCGCACCAACGCGGCGTGCCCATCCAATGGCGCGGTCAACATGGGCGTGCACCGGATGTGGCGCGCGCTGGAAGCAGCCCACCACCCAGTCCTGCACCCCGGCCAATGCCGCGAAGCCGGGCTCCGGCATCTCCACCACATCCGTCGAATAGCCGAACCGTCCGATACGCAGGCCGAGGGTCTCCATCACCTTGTGGTCCTGCGAGAAGAGCCGCACCGCCATGCCCGCCACGTCCAAGGTCTGGCCCGGCTGTACCGTCCGGGCCTCCAGCGCCGGACGAAAGAAGCCAGGTGTTGGCGGGCGGAAGGCATACTCGAAGCGCGCTGTTACATCCGCCAGGGTCCGCTCCGTCGCGTAAACCGGCAGCGCACGTCCCATGAGCCGGTTCATGATCCGAAGTTCGTCCAGGCCCATCACGTGGTCCGCATGAGCATGGGTCAGCAAGATGGCGTCCACCCGGTCGATACCAGAGGCAAGCAGTTGAGCGCGCAGGTCCGGGCCCGCATCCACCAGGATTGTTTGACCATCAGCACCTTGCACCACGATGCTGGAACGCATCCGACGGTTCCGCGCTTCCGCCGGGTCGCAGGCCCCCCAGGCACCCCGGCCGTCCGTGCCGCCGAGCAGCGGCACGCCGCCCGAGCCGCCGCAGCCGAGCAAAATAACTTTCAATTTCTGGACCTTACCGGCATCGGTTGAAAAGGCGCAGGAAGTTGGTCGTGGTTACTTCGGCCACCTGTGCCATATCCCAGCCACGCAGTCTGGCAAGAACCGCCGCCGTGTTCCCCACCCAGGAGGGTTCGTTGCGCTTTCCCCGATGTGGAACGGGCGCCAGGTATGGGCTGTCGGTCTCCACCAGCAGGCGGTCCTCCGGCAGGTCTGCCGCGATCGACCGAAGCTCCTCGCTCCGGGGAAAGGTGAGGATCCCTGAGAGCGAGACGTAGCCTCCCTGGGCAACCACCTGTTCCGCCAGGGCGCGCGTCGAGGAAAAGCAGTGCAGCAGCGCGGGAAAGGCTCCGCCCGCCGCCCTCTCCTCGGACAGGATGTCCGCGATGTCATTGTCAGCGTCGCGCGCATGGATCACCAGCGGCAGCCCGGTCCGCTGGGAGGCGCGGATATGGTGGCGAAAGCTCTGCTGCTGCACCTCCCGCGGCGCCTTGTCGTAGAAGTAGTCGAGGCCCGACTCACCGATGCCCACCACGCGCGGGTGGTCGGCAAGCGCCACGATCTCATCAACGGCCGCGACCGGGGCCTCGCCCACGTTCTGTGGATGGACGCCAACCGTGCCCCAGACTTCCGGGAAGCGCTCCGCCAGCGCCTTTACCTGCTCTGCCTGGCCCATCCGGACCCCAATGGTCACCATGCGCCCGATGCCAGCCTCCCGGGCCCGGCCCACCACGGCTTCGATCTCCTCCTCGCCATAGTGGTCGAGGTGACAGTGGCTATCGACGAGCATCAGGCGGCCTCGTCGATCTTGCGGAACAGGGGCGCCGGTGGCGGAAGCAACGTGCCATCCGCCAGCGGGATAGCGAGGTCCGGAAGGGAACGGGCTCCCTCCCCTGTTCCGAGCTGGTCCAGCATCGCCGCCATGGTCCCGGGCATGAAGGGCTGCAGGATGGTCGCCAGCCCTCGCAGCAGTGTGTGCAGCCCGCGCAGCACCGCTTCCATGCGCACCGGATCGGTCTTCTTCAGGGCCCAGGGCTTCTGGGCATCGATCCAGGAGTTACCCAGGCGAACCACCACCCAGATCCGCTCCAGCGCCTCGCTGAACGCCTGACGCGAGAGCGCCTCCTCCACCTGGGCCGGCAGCGCCTCCAGCGGTCCGAGAAGCTCCCGGTCCGCGTCCGTCGGCGCCGTCAAGGCCGGCAGCCGCCCCTCGCAGTTGCGCTGGATCAGCGAGAGGCTGCGCTGGGCCAGGTTGCCCAGGTCGTTCGCCAACTCGCTGTTCAGCCGCCCGATCACGGCCCGGCGGGAAAAGTCGCCGTCATTCCCGAAGGGAACCTCGCGCAGCAGATAATAGCGAAGCGGGTCCAGCCCGAACTCCTCCGCCAGGAGCAGCGGGTCGAGCCCGTTGCCGAGGGACTTGGACATCTTCTGCCCCTCGATCGTCAGCCAGCCATTGGCAAACACCCGCTGCGGTGGTGCCAGGCCCGCCGCCATCAGGAAGGCCGGCCAGTACACGCAGTGGAAGCGCGTGATCTCCTTGCCGACCATGTGCACGTCGGCCGGCCAGAAGCCCCACTGCGGCGAGTCGCGGTCGGGATAGCCGAGCGCGGTGATGTAGTTGGTCAGCGCGTCGAGCCAGACGTACATCACATGGGCGTCGTCCCCCGGCACCGGCACGCCCCACTTGAAGGACGTGCGCGAAATCGAAAGGTCCTGCAGCCCGGCCTTCACGAAGGAGGTCACCTCGCGGCGGGTGCCCGCGGGCGCCATGAAGTCCGGATTGGCCTCGTAGAATTCCAGCAGCCGGTCGGTCCAGGCGGAAAGGCGAAAAAAGTAGGATGGTTCGCGCGTCCACTCCACCGGCGCGCCGGAGGCAATGGCCACCTTCTGCCCGCCGCGCTCCTCGATCTCGTCCGGACCATAGAAGGCTTCGTCGCGCACCGCGTACCAGCCCTCGTAATGCCCGAGATAGATGTGGCCGCCTTCCGCCAGCTTCTCCCACAATGCGGCGCAGGAGCGCTTGTGACGGGGCTCCGTGGTGCGGATGAAGTCGTCGAAGGAGATGCCGATCGTCTCCGCCATGCGACGGAAGTCGCCCGCCAGCCGGTCGGTGAAGTCCTGCGGGGTCATGCCCGCATCGAGCGCGGCCCGCTCCACCTTCTGCCCGTGCTCGTCCGTGCCCGTCAGGAAGAAGACCTCATGCCCGGTCAGCCGCTTCCACCGCGCGAGCACGTCCGCGGCGATGGAGGTATAGGCATGGCCGATATGGGGCTGGCCGTTCAGGTAGTAGATCGGCGTGGTCAGGAAGAAGCGCTTCCCGTTTTCCGCCGTGCCGCTTTCACTCATGCTCAGACCCCGCGCCCATCCCGGCTGGTCCGTCAGGTCGAGAGCCGCGAGAGGCCCGTCAGCACGGCCTGCTTGCGGTCCAGGTTGAGCGTCTCGGTCTCATCGGCCAGCCGGCCGAGCATGTCCCACAGCCCCGCCCAGTCGGCAAGGCCGCGGCCAGCCAGCCAGGGGGCGGCCCCCTGCCCTCGCCCGGCCTGGCGCAGCGCGCCGGCCAGGCTCTCGCGCAGCAGGTCGAAGAAGGTCACGAAGGCGCTGCCGTCGCGCTTGGAGGCCAGCCGGTCCGCGAGCGCGTGCAACTCCCTGGGGTCGGGCCGCGGCATCCGGGCGAGGAAGCCTTCCACCTCCCGCGCCATCGCAAGCCCCTCCCCTTCGGCCAATGCCAGCGCCCGCCCCGGGCTGCCCGCGGCCAGGCGGGCGAGGGCCGCGCGGTCTCCCTCCGCCATTTCGGGCAGCCAGCGCGCGAGCACCCCATCCATCAGCGAGGGTTCAAGCGGGAACAGGTCCAGCCTGCGGACGCGGCTGCGGATGGTCGGAAGCAGCCGGTCCGGAGCAGCGGTCGTCAGCACCAGCACCGCGCGTGGCGGCGGTTCCTCCAGCGTCTTGAGCAGCGCGTTCTGGCCCTGCTCGTTCATGGCCTCGAGGGCCTCGATCACCACCACGCGCCACCCTCCCTCGGCCGGGGTCATGGCCAGGAAGCGCGTGAGGTCCCGCACCTCGTCCACGCGGATGATGGTCTTCTTGCCCTTTTCCCCGGTTCCGGGCGCAAGGGCGCGCAGGTCCGCATGCGTGCCCGCCGCGATGCGCGAGAACACCGCGTGGCCCGCGGGAAGGTGCAGCGGCGCTTCCGCCTCAGACTCGGCCCGGGGCATGCCCGCCAGCATCCACCGCGCGTAGCGCCAGGCGAGCGTCGCCTTCCCCACCCCCGCCGGCCCCGCCAGCAGCCATCCGTGGTGCATGCGCCCGGACAGGGCGGCGTCGCGCAGCGCCGCGGCCGCGCCGTCATGGCCATGGAGCGCCGGATTGGCGCGAGGCTCCGGGGGCAGGCTCAGGACAAGCGCTCCCGTGCCAGTTCGAGGGTCGCCGACAGCACCTCGGCTGCCGGGCGTGCGGCGTCGAGCACCGCGCAGCGGCTGGGCTCCGCGGCCGCGATCGCCAGGAAGCCGGCGCGGACGCGCTCGTGGAAGTCGGCCCCCTGCATCTCGTACCGATTGGCATCCCCGCGGGACAGGGCACGCTCCATCCCGCGCCCCGGCGGAAGGTCCAGCACGAGCGTCAGGTCAGGCCGCAGCGGTCCGAGCGCCAGATCGCAGAGACTTTCCCAGACGTCGCGCGAAAGCCCCTGCCCTGCTCCCTGATAGGCCAGCGTGCTGTCGGCGAAGCGGTCGCAGACAACCCAGATCCCGGCATCGAGGGCGGGCGCGACGGTGCGCGCCACGTGCTCGCGTCGGGCGGCGAAGTGCAGCATCGCCTCCGCCACGGGGTCCCAGGGCCCGCGTGACAGGATCAGGCCGCGCACCGCCTCCGCGCCGGGCGCACCGCCGGGCTCGCGCGTGCGGAGCACGGGCCGGCCTTCCTCCGCCAGGGCAGCGGAAAGCGCGCGGGACAAGGTGGTCTTGCCCGCCCCCTCGCCGCCTTCCAGCGTGATGAAGCGCCCGCGCCGCGCCGGCGCCTCAGCTTCCACCGACCATCCGCCCGAGCACCGCCGGAATGCGCGGGATGAGCCCCAGCCGCGCCACGTCGGCGCCCGCCAGCAACGGCACGCTCATGGCCGGCACCCCGCTGCCGGACACCTCCAGCTTGCCGAGCTCCTGGCCCTTGGCGATCGGCGCCGGCACCGGGCTGTCATAGCGCAGCTTCACCTGCAGGTTGCGCCGCCACTGGCGCGGCAAGGTCAGCACCACGTCCTGCCCTCCCACCAGCGGCACCTTCAGCCGGTCACCGAGATACACCGGTGCCTCCTCGATCGTGTCGGCGGCGCGGAACAGCGAAACGTTCTCGAACTCGCGGAAGGCCCACTCCATGAGGCGCTCGGTCTCTTCCCGCCTTGCGCCCATGCTATTCAGGCCGTTGACCACCAGGATCAGCCGGCGGTCACCGCGCTTGGCGGTGCCGGTCAGGCCGTAGCCGGCCTCGTCGGTATGGCCTGTCTTCAGCCCGTCGGCGCCGGCCACGCGGCCCAGCAACGGGTTGCGGTTCTCCTGGGTGATGTTGTTCCAGACGAAGCTTCGCTCCGAATAGATGCGGAAGTACTCGGGGAAATCGTTGATCAGCCGCCGCGCCAGCACCGAAAGGTCCCGGCAGGTCATCCGGTGCTCCGGGTCGGGCCATCCGGTCGCGTTGCGGAAGCTGCTGCCGGTCAGGCCCAGCTTGCGGCCGTATTCGTTCAGCGTTTCCGCGAACTGCGTCTCGCTGCCGGAGATCGCCTCGGCCAGCACGATGCAGGCGTCGTTGCCGGACTGGATGATAACGCCGCGGATCAGGTCCTCAACCTTCACCGAGGAGCCGAGCTGGACGAACATCTTGCTGCCGCCCATGCGCCAGGCGCGCTCGCTCACCGGCAGCTCCTGATCCATGCGCAGCCGACCCTGCTTCAGCATGTCGAACACGACATACATCGTCATCAGCTTCGACATGGAGGAAGGCGGCATGCGCTCGTCCGCATTCTTCTCCAGCAGCACCGCGCCCGTGTCGGCGTCGATGATCAGGGCCAGCCGCGCGGCGGTATCCACCGGACCAAGCGGCGTGCTGGCGGGCGGGCCAGGCGGGGGCGCAGGCGCGCGGGAGGGACGCTGCGGCCGCCCCTGCGCGGCAGCCTCCCCTGCCAGCACCCCTCCGGAAAGACCGAGCGCGGCCACCGCTCCGATCATGCCCCGACGCTTCGCCATGCCCCCATCCCCCAACCCGTCGCCCCGCCCCATCGGGGCACAAGGCGCGGTTCCTAGTCCACGATGATTCGCGCTTCCGATACGCCCGCGCGCAGGGCGCCGTCGAGCGCCCTGTCAGCTTCGGCGGGAGTCGCGAAGGGACCGAGGCGCACGCGCCACTCCGGACGCGATGCGGGACCCGACGGCTCCACCCGCGCCCCCAGCCGGGACGCCTGGCGTTGGGCGGCCGCCCTGGCCGAAAAGCTGCTGCCCTGAACGAACAGTTGCCCCGGCCGTGCGGGGCCCTGCGCCACACGCTCGGGCAGCACCAGGGGAACAGCGCTGCCCGAGGCCGGTCCGGCAGCGGCGCTCACCGGAGGGCCGCGCCCCTCCCGCACGCGCTCTGCCTGCCGCGTGCCGGGCAAGGGTGCCAGCGTCTCGCGCTCCACGGTTCCGGCGGGCGCGGCTTCGACTCGCGGGCGGGAGCCTTCCGGCGCCGGCAGCCCCGCTGCCAGTGCGCGCGAAGCGTCGCCCTCGACCGCGACGCGAAGCTGGGTCGGGCGGTCCGGCGCGAAACCCAGAAGCTCGGCCGCGCGGCGCGATACCTCGACCACCCGGCCGGGATCGGCGGGACCGCGGTCGTTGACGCGGAGGGCGAGGGACCGCCCGTTCTCGAGATTGGTCACCACCACCACGGCAGGAAGCTGCAGCGTCCGGTGGGCTCCCATCAGGGCAGCCGGGTCGTGCACCTCCCCATTGGCGGTCCGTCGCCCGGAGCGGGTGTCCGCAGCGACGGCGCCGAGGCCGGCCTCCACCAGGGCGAAGTCCTCGCGCGGGTAGAACCAGAGGTTCCGCAGCTGGTAGGCCTCTCCCACCACGTAGCGCGGCTGCCCCGGAGAAACCGGCGCCTCGGGCTTCCAGCAGCCCGCCAGCAGCACCGTAGCCAGCAGCGCGAGCGGCCGCAGGAGGGCGGGGCGGATCACGCCACCCTGTCGGACAGAAGACCGACCGCCAGGGCGTAGAAGTTCGACGGATTGTATCGCCGGATCACATTGAAGTTCCGATACACAAGGAAAGCCTGCATGCTGCCCGTGGAAAGTCCGGGAATGATCACCGCCGCCCCCATCTCCACGGCAGGAAGCGCCGTGCCATCGGGGAAGGTGAGGCCGCTGCGCGCCCACTCGCTCAAGGAGCGGACATTCTCCCGCGTGGCCGAGGCCGTGTCGAAGCCCTCCGGCACCCGCACCTCCCGTCCCCAGCGCTCGTCCTCCCGCCAGCCCGAGCGGGCGAGATAGTTCGCGATGGAACCCAGGGCATCTGCCCGGCTGTCCCAGATATCCCTGCGGCCGTCACCGTCGGCGTCCACCGCAAGCCGCTCGAAGCTGCTCGGCATGAACTGGGGATGACCCATGGCCCCCGCCCAGGAACCGCGCATGCGCTCCGGCGACACGTGACCGGCATCCAGGATGCGAAGCGCCGCAAGAAGCTCGCCGCGAAAGAAGGCGGCGCGGCGCCCCTCCCAGGCGAGGGTGGCCAGGGCCTCAACGACGCTGAAGCCGCCGGTGTTGGCACCGTAGTTCGTTTCCATGCCCCAGATCGCCACCATGAACCGGCCGGGCACGCGAAAGCGGCTCTGAAGGGTCTCGAGCAACGCCCGATTCTCCGCATAGGCGCGGCGCCCGTTGTCGATGCGTGCCTGGCTGACGATCCGGTCACGGTACTGCTCCCAGCTCAGCGTCGTCTCGGCCTGCCGGCGGTCCAGCTCGATCACGCGGTCCAGGGGGCGCAGGTTCGAGAGGGCGCGCTGGAGCGTGGCGGCGGAAACGCCGCCGCGGCGCGCCTCGGCCCGGACGCCTTCCAGGAACGACTCGAAGCTCCCCTCCTGCGCGTCCGCCTGGGCGGCAAGCAGCAGCGTGGGAAGCGAAAGGACGGTCCGGCGCCCGGGACGGCTCATGCCGGCAGAGGTGCCACTTCCGGCGCCTCGGGGCAACGGAGCTGTTGCGTCTCTGCTCGAGGCCAAAGGGGGCAGGCCTCGGGTGGAATGGGATTCGAACCCATGATGCGCTTGCGCGCATGGCGGTTTTCAAGACCGCTGCCTTAAACCACTCGGCCATCCACCCGGAGTGGCGGCGGTTTACGCGGCAAGTGAGGTTGCCATCAAGCCATCTCGCGACGCAGGGGCAAGCGGCCCCGTGCCGCTGGCGAGGCTTCCGCGACACGGGCCCGGGCCTTCGCTGGCTGGCACCCATTCCTGGCGCAACCCATTGGCGGGTTGTGCTCTTCTGCCCTGGCGCGGCCGCGGGGGTTCGCTGCACAGAGGGGCTGCCCGGCATCGGGCGCCGGACCGATCCAAGCATGACACTCGATCAGGCGCTCGCCTTCGGGCTGATGGGCGTCACCATCGCCTTGTTTCTCTGGGGCCGGTTCGCTTATGACGCCGTTGCCCTGGCCTCCCTCCTGATTGGCGTCCTCCTTGGCATCATCCCGTTGGACAAGGCCTTCTCCGGCTTCTCGGACGATGTTGTGCTGATCGTCGCGGCGGCGCTGGTGATCAGCCGGGCGGTCGCGACCTCCGGCGCGGTCGAGGTCATCATGCGGCCTGTCACCCCGCACCTGCGGAGCACGGCCATCCAGGTGCCCGTGCTGGCCGGCGCGACGATGCTGATCGCCATGTTCACCAAGAACGTCGGCGCCCTGGCCATCATGATGCCGGTCGCGCTCCAGCTCGCCCGGCGAACCGGCACGCCGCCCGCGGCCCTGCTGATGCCGATGGCCTTCGCCGCGATGACCGGCGGGGTCGTCACCCTGGTCGGCACCGCGCCGAACATCATCATGTCCCGGGTCCGGGAGGAACTGACGGGCGCGCCCTTCCGCATGTTCGACTACACGCCCGTGGGGCTGGGCATCTGCGCCGTGGCGCTGCTGTTCCTGGCGGTCGGCTGGCGTCTTCTGCCGGGTGGGCGGCGCGGAGCCGCTTCCATGGAGTCCGCCTTCACCATCGGGCAGTACACGGTGGAGGCGCGGGTGCCGGAGGAAGGCGGCGAGATTCCGATGACCGTAGCGGAACTGGAAGCGCTGTCCGAGGGAGAGGTGCAGGTTTCGGCCGTCGTGCCGCCCTCTGCCGGACCGCGAAGCGCCAGCCGGCCAGCCGCATCGCGGCTTCCCTCCCCTGATCAGCGTCTCGCGCCGAATGACGTGGTGATGCTGCGAGGCGAGGCGGCTGAGCTTGAGCGCTTGGTCGCCCGCGCCGGCCTGGTGCTTCCCGGGGACGGTCCGACCGCGGACGATCCCACAACCGACGAGGACGACATGCAGGTTCTCGAGGGGGTGGTCACCAGTGAGAGCCCGCTGGTCGGCCGCTCCCCCGCCGCGATGACGCTGCGCAGCCGGCATGGAGTGACCCTGCTCGCCGTGAGCCGCCGCGGCGAGCAGCACATTCAGGACCGGCTATCCCAGCTTCGCCTCCGCGCGGGCGACGTGGTGCTGCTGCGCGGCCTGGCCGCCACCATGCCCGACAACCTCGGGGAACTCCGCGTGCTGCCGCTGGCCGAGCGCGGCACGGCACTCGGCAAGGGACGGCGGTCATGGCTCCCGCTGGCCGTCTTGGTCGGGGCGATGGCGCTGGTTGCGGCGGGGGTCCTGAACATCGTTCTGGCCTTCTTCGCGGCCGTGGTGGCCTTGTTCGCGCTGCGGATCATGAGCACGCGCGAGGCGTATGATGCCGTGGACTGGCCGGTTGTCGTGCTTCTGGCAGCCCTGATCCCGGTCAGCGGCGCGATCCAGCACACGGGCGGGACCGATCTTCTCGCCGGTTGGCTCACCGGCGCGGTTCAGGGCTTGCCCGCCATAGCCGCGCTCGGCGTCACGATGCTGCTCGCAATGGCGGTCACGCCCTTCCTGAACAATGCCGCCACGGTGCTCGTGATGGGTCCGATCGCGGCCAGCTTGGCGGGCAAGCTCGGCCTCAATCCCGATCCATTCCTGATGGCGGTCGCGCTCGGCGCGGCCAGCGACTTCCTCACGCCCATCGGGCACCAGTGCAACACGCTGGTCATGGGCCCGGGCGGCTACCGCTTCGGAGACTACGCCCGGCTCGGGCTGCCGCTTTCAATCTTGGTTGTGCTCGCGGGCGTCCCGCTCATCGCCTATGTTTGGCCGGTCGTCCCTCACTGAGGTCAAGGAAAGCGGGCCGAGGGTGCTCGGACCCACGGCCCAGAATCTCGACCAGGTCACGTTGCATCGAGCACATGTTCCCGGAAATGGTAAATTTGGATGGGCGGCGTCGAATTGACTGCTGCTTAGCAACACAACAATGGTGGGTTCTCCTCCCGACGAGGGTGAGCCCTTCTCTGGCAATGACTCACTGGTATTAGAACGGCACTGGGAAAGGAATTCTGGAGCCCGTCTTGAAGGCTCCAGGCGTGAGCGATCCAATGAGCGCCGCTCCGTCGATCTCATTTGTATTCGTTCGACAAATGCTGACCGCTTCCGCCCTCCCTAAGGCACAAGCGGCAGCTATCCATACCCCGAAAAGCCAGGAAAATCTCTGCCCAACAAGGTTTGCCTAATGCCGAGTAGGTCTTGTGCAGGGCTGGTCAGAGGTCGGTGGGTTTATCGAGGCAAGTGGGTCGAATGCTGACAGACCCACTTGCTCCCTCGCCTCAGCTTACCGCCATCCTTAGGTGGCGACCGTGTCCGCCATCCGTGCGCCACGACCGCCCATGGGCCGCGCCGGACCGGTGGTGGTGTCCTTCTCGGTCTGCCGTTCCATCTCCGCATCCAACTCAGCGCCAGTGAGGACGATGGCGGTTGATATCCAGATCCAGGTCATGAATCCGATCACGGCTCCCAGCGCGCCGTAGGTCTCATTGTAGCTGCCAAAGTTAGCGACATAGAACGAGAAGGCGGCAGACCCTACCAGCCAACCGACCGCAGCGAAGGCGCCGCCCCAGCTCACCCAGCGCCAGCGTGCCGTGTCGCGGCTCGGCCCGTAGCGGAAGAGACAGGCAAGAAGCACCGCGATCACGACCAACAGCAACGGCCAACGCGACACGCGAAGCAAGAGCTCGACGGTGAAGCCGAGGCCGACGAAGTCGAGAACAATGGGCAAGGCGACCACTGCTGCAATGGCGAGCAGGGCAAAGAGAATGGCTCCAATGGTGAAAGCCAACGTCGTCGCCGTACGCCGGAGGAAGCTCCGCCGCTCTTCCTCTTCGTAAACCACATTCAAGGCATCGAAGATGGCCTTCGTGGCGCCGTTCGCGCTCCAGAGCGAAAGCAAAAGGCTTGCGGCGGCTCCGAATCCAAGAGCCCCGCCGCCCTGAGAGGACACGCGTTGAACTTGGTCCGAGATAATCTCCATGCCGCCGCCCGGAACCACACCCGACAGTGCTGAAAGGTGATCGTTGATAGTAGCAGGCTCAGCAAAGAGGCCATAAAGCGAAACAGTGGCGCTCAGGGCGGGAAACAAAGCCAGAATGACGTAGAAGGTCACTCCTGCAGCTTCCGTTACGACCCTGTCGGCGGAAGCTTGCTGCACCGTACGGCGTAGGATGTCCCACCAGCCGCGAACCGGAATTTCCGATGGGGAGTCAGCATTCTGGCCACGCCCGGCGTCTCGACCTCGGTGGGGCGGCGCACCGCTGGACGATGACGATGAAACGTCTTTGGCGGCAACGATGGCACCGCCCGTGTCCCCACGCCCAGCAAATCCTTTCCCCATCAGGGTGATGGTTGCGATGGTTGCTACCGCTAGAACACCCAGCCGCTTCGTACCCTGATCCATCGATCCCTCCGAGCCTATCGAGCAGCGTAACAGGTCAGGAGAAGCCTGTTCCGGCGCGGCATTGGCATCTCTCGGAAGGTCAACGCACAAAGCCGGCTGGTGCTGCAGCCGCCTATTTGCCCTGACGTGCTTTATGGTTCGGGGTGAGGTTTGCTGGACGGCGAAACGCCCCGGCCATGGGATGGCCGGGGCGTTTCGTACTGGGGTTGAGGCGCATGGTTTTGGATGCGGGGACAGGATTTGAACCTGTGACCTTCAGGTTATGAGCCTGACGAGCTACCGGGCTGCTCCACCCCGCGTGAGGTGTAGGGTTTTATCAATACGTTCCGGCCTGGTGGTCTGGCGCCGACCGACTCTCCCGTGTCTTAAGACACAGTACCATAGGCGCAGGGTGGTTTCACGGCCGAGTTCGGGATGGGATCGGGTGTGGCACACTCGCTGTAGGCA
>Ga0210040_10000522_pt1 | contig 64058 bp, 71 predicted proteins | sample CryGeyCG12114_NA_FD_185462 | JGI IMG/M metagenome (GOLD analysis project Ga0210040, IMG submission 185462) | Groundwater microbial communities from aquifer - Crystal Geyser CG19_WC_8/21/14_NA (SPAdes) (version 2) | ecosystem: Environmental > Aquatic > Deep subsurface > Groundwater | place: USA...
CTGTACAGGACAACTCGAGACAGTGAACGCGTCTCTTCTTCAAGCAGACATACGGGCTTGCGTTAGGTGGGACTGTTGAGCGCCTACCGCAGCCTGTACCTGGCTGCGGCATACGGAAGTGACAGTCCTATACTCGTACACTGTAGTATGCTAAAACATGCTGCTATGCAAGCGACTTTTACAGGCTGGCGATTAGGTGGCAGGAGGAGCGGGTATCTCGGGCTGAGCATATGTTCGTTACATGAGCAGATATACTGCACGGAAAGAAGGTAAGAAAACGCTGTGGAGGAGAACACACCTGGCATCCGGAAAGGCACTGATGACTCTTCAAGGCAGCATGTTCGTGATATCGGCATGGAAGTCGCGAGATTGGTCGCAGCAATTGTGAAACATGGTAGTGATGGCCGCAGAAGAAGCTGCCGCATCACAACTGGCAAGGCATAGGACTCGCTTCGACAGGACTCGCACCCCTACCATTCGCACCGCTCATCATACAGCGCACCCGCACCAAGTGGCACTGCTAGTAGAGAATGACCACCAACGTGGGCATCGAATTGACCCTGCAGCATCGTGGTCGGTGGAAGAAGCACGGTCTAGGGCAACGATGACTGTGTACATCATTTCATAAGGAGCAGGAGGGCCCTGAATTGACAGGGTGCCTCGGTTCCATAAGTTCCGTAAGGAAGCAACACTCTCTGACCTGGTGACATATTGGGGCTATCTGTCCTCTGCATCCGCGACTTCTTGTGATGGCATACATAGACTTTGCGTCCCATTCTGGTGGCAGCAGCGTCTGCGGCAGTACGATCAATCTCTTAGTGAGCACCAGTGTGTTTCATCGTGGCTCCGATCGTTCTGCTGGCTGTGGTGGGGACATGATGAGCACCACCACCGAATGTGAAGGTCACTCGTCGGCCTCAGGTACGCCCGTATTGGTGGCACTTTTCGACCTCGGTTCTGTCGCAGCTCCTCCTCTCCACCATCTGACGAGACCAGCTACGGCAGCACGGAGTGGTGGCAGAGACAGCCCGTGATGGTGAAGTCGGCGACTCCATGTGTGACCTGAAGCAATCGAACGAGTACATTTACCCGTCAAGTGGTAACCAGCCATGCTGTGCTCGATCTAGGAAGTGAGACATTGGCTGTGACGGCGTTGTCGATGCCCAATTTGGAAGCTGAAGCATTGACGATGTTCAATTTCCTGGCACTAAGACTGAAGGACGGCTATGCATTACTTAAAAAGCAAGCGCACAGACATGATAACAGCCTGGGTCTACCGACACTAGATAGCAGGACACAAATTTCTCTCTTCAATATTATTGTCAGACTTGAAAATGAACGGCACTTAGTTCAGAGCGCTTTTTGCAGATTAGTCAGTCAAAACAATATACGTTGTACTTGTCATTGAACAACGCTGCTCGACCTGACATGGTGGCGGGCTGCCATTCCTCGTCAGGCACAAACACCAGCTGTTCCCCTCGCTCGAACGATCGTCCAAGCTTCTGCTTCACCTTCGCCTTGTAGGTAGTGACTTCAGTTGGTGACCGTGTGATGGATGGAGTCTGTCGCTGGGATCGACTTGTACGGAAGCTGGTGTCCGTGTCTTGCGTGCTTTGCGTGTCGAATAACTCTTGTGAACCTGCAGCCACGACTGAGTCAGATCGTCTCGTTTGTGTCGACCCATGCCGAGAACGCTTGGAACGGGCTGGACTCAAGGCCAGCTCATCGACCGAGGTGTCTGAGTCACCCTCTGGCAGTATCGACATGGACAGAGATTTATGACTGCTGACGTGGGTGCTGGAAGGGGTGTCTGCCGGCATTTGAGCCGCACGCTTGTTAGCCTCCTCGATGAAGCTCTCTCGCTGGGCGCCAGCAAGGTCGCGGGCATTGCGATAGTAGGTGGCGCCTTTCTGAAATGTCTCTCGATCGCTCGTCATTGCGAATGCCTTGACCTGTGTCATATGATACTCCGCCTGTTCCCCACTGGTCTGCGGTGCTGTTGGATGCGAGGTGTACATCTTCAATTGTCCGTCGAGATAGGTAGTGGTAAATGAATACGCATTGCCGTCGTAGAACACCTCGTCGGCCCCATAGTTCTGTAGGCTCTGCATGGCTCGGGCACCAATTGCTCCATCGTGACACGCCTGCTTCTTGGCCACATCCGCACGACCCTTCTCACTCTTGGCTTCGAAGAAGAAGTTGGGTGCTATAGGGTTGGTTGTGTTCGTGGATGGGATGATCAGGTCACCGAGCTGATCGCGCACTTTCTTGTCAACCTTAGAGGCAGCAACCCCGTCGTACAGGTCGGGCTTAGCTGCCGCAAGGTCTTTGTTGAACGGCTTGATGTGGTTGAACTCGACGTCCCCCTCAGTCTTCCAATGATCATCTCGGCCGCTGATGCCAAGCAGTACTTTCTGCATCATCCTCGTTTCGCTACGGGCTTGGGCATTGGTCCGCTTGAACTGTCTAAAGTCCTCGTCCGTAAAGCGCGATGGAGACAGTGATGCTCTTTCCGCGCTCAGGTGTCGCAAGATGTCTTCGTAGTTTGTAGGGACAGGCGCGTCGTCGCCATCATAATCGTGGCCTTCAGGATAGACGTGTGCATCGATCAAGGCCTGTTCGTACTGGCCACTATAGGGCGTAGTCTTTGAGGTTCTCGTCGATCTCGTGCGACTAGAGGCCGATGATCGCTTCAGACTTTGACCGCTGGAGGCACTCATCGGAAAAGGAGCGAGTGCAAACTGTGGTTCAACATTAGCATGGCATGCAAGCTGGGAGGTGGCAGTTCGACTTACTCCACGAAGATGTGTGAGGACGGGACCACCACGACGGGCAAATCGCTGGAGTCGCTTAATATCAGGTTCCTCAGGTAGCTCGAGAAGCAATGCACTAGAAGGAGCAGGAGTGGCTCGATCTCTGCAATTTCGTGTCCTGTGGTCAAACTCTCGCAGGGCTTGCCGGCTGAGCTGTACTTGCGAAAGTCGATCCCAGAAGCCAGGGCTCGGTTGGTAATGGCGATGAGCAGAGGGCGAAGGCTGGTGTCTTTTCGGAGAAGGAGGACGACACTCGTCAGCAGCGTGTTCAGATGAAGAGGGAGCGCGTCGCTTGCGAGAGGATGGATTGTGGTCGACCGCAGGCATGAAGGAGAAGGAGCGGCGAGGTGGCGGACGGCTGTGAGAGTGCGACATCTTGTATGCTGAGTTGTCTCATCGATCGGCGCTCAAAGTCCCCCCACCCACCCTCATCTGTGCCGCGTCAAAGTCGATACCTTAGCGTGTCAGGTCGGTCGGCGCTTCCTGCAGAGACATGCATAGGCTGGCAGGCGCCAGCATGTGTAGCTCGAAACGATTGGTCCTGCGTGATCGAAGTCACCCTCAGGGCTCCTTCATGCACGGTCGACGTGCGGGTCTTCTGTGCAGGTGGAAGTGCATGGCGCCTAGCCATGCGTGTAGTATTGAGATGGTGGTTGTGTTTGCATGTGGTAGATATGGAGTGAGAAGTCCGAGGTTCAGCGCAGGCGCATTCTTCTCGGCATTCATTCTTTGATTGTCAGGGCAGGTTGGCCGAGGGAATACTTGAACCTTGGCTTCGCCCTATCTTGCCTTGAGCACAACGTCTTCTTTACAATCCACCATGTACTCCTCCTTCTCATGGGTGACTTCGTCGACCGGATGCGCGCTCTGCGCATCGGAGATCGATACCAGCTCGTGCAGCTGCTGGGTGAAGGATCATTCGGCAAAGTCTACCTAGGTGAGCACGACGTCTATTGTACCAACGGACTTAATGCTGACTCATACACAGGACGCGACGCAGAGACTGGTGATGAGGTCGCCATCAAGCTGGAACATTGCAAAGTCGACCCTTCGCTCCTCGACGAAGAGATCCGCGTCTACCAGAGTCTCCAGTCGAAGCCGGGGTTTCCCCGGGTGTTCTGGCATGGCTGGCAGGACAGCTTTCAGGTCATGGTGTTTGAGCTGCTGGGACCGAACCTAGAAGATCTGTTCTGCTACTGTGGTGAGAAGTTCTCCCTGAAGACGACGTTAATGCTGGCCGACCAGTTGTTGCACCGGTTTGAGTCGTTGCATGCCGCCAACTACTTGCACCGCGACGTCAAGCCCGAAAACTTCTTGCTGGGAACAGGCCATCATGGGAACACCGTCTACATGACCGACATGGGGCTGGCCATCTATCGACCGCCGGTCACGGCAGGCACAGCCCCGGGGCCACCGCACTTGTCCCTCTCATCCGAAAGAGCACCACGCGAACCGAGCTTGATCGGCACATGTCGATACGCCAGCGTCAACGCCCATCTCGGTGTCCGTGAGTGCTTCTCCTCCTTGACCTTTTTGCACCCTCCACTAATCAAGCTGTGTGTTCAGCGCAGTCACGCCGAGATGACCTCGAAGCATTGGGATACATGCTGATCTACTTCGTCACCGGGTCACTGCCCTGGCAGGGCCTCAAGATCGCGAACCGCGCAGAGAAGTATCGACGGGTGCTGGAGATGAAGCAAACCGTCAGCGCGGAAGAGCTCTGCCAAGGACTGCCACCTGCTTTCGTCACATATATGATCTATGTTGGCTCCTTGGACGAAGACGACCAGCCGAACTATCGCTATCTTCGGAACCTGTTTCGCCAGCTGCTCCGCCAACAACACTTTCAGCACGACCACGTGTACGACTGGACGATCCTGGAGTTCCATCGACAGGACCGCGCTGAGGCACAACCTCAAGACTGAAAGCACGGCGAAGTGAAGCTAGGCCTCAGCTCATACTGAACAGGACCGACCACCGAGCACGAGACGTGGGAGATATGAAGAAGGTTACGATGCGCACACATCTTACCGACTCTGTGTAGCGGAAGCTTTTGCATTACGACCTTGAGAGCGAGGAAAACTCAAAATGTTACAAGATCCGGAAAAGTCGATCTGGTCTGAGGCAGTATCTCCAGCAGGAACTCCAGTGGCCTCACCAGCATGTTCGGTGCACCCTGTGGAGACTAATATCACAACCTCACCATGCTGATCGATCATCGCGACAATGATGTATCCTAGACCTCGATCGAAGCTGCAAAGAAAGTATTCTTTGCAATTCACTTCATCGTTAACATTTACAGAGTGTTCCTGGTTCTGGCTGCTCGCCTGCATCTAGGATGGCGTGATCGCACTTCCTTTATGCAACCATATCCAACTGTTGACTGTGTGGACTGCAACGGTTCATAGATGGTATTTCTCATGTGAGGATAGTTGAGAACGTCAGCGATATGGAGTACACCGCAGACATTGTGTTGCAGAGGGTCGTGTTGGTTGAGGTAGAAAAGCTGCAACCAGGTGGGCATGCGTTTGACCCCGACAACGCCAAGCCGATAGGCACGAATGCGGCTCACACACGACTGTTCGTGGTGGTTGTCGTGGTCAAGAGGAGGCCGGAGAACCGTGCCACCCGAGATTAACAGCACGAGCTTCTTCAAAAATGATGGATGCAATGTGCCAATCCAACGGGTCTACGAAGATGGAGGTCGTTGAAAATTCAAGCTGACTACTATCTCCGGGAAAGCAGCCTCGAAACTTTGACGATCGTTCTCGAGCGACAACGGTGGGGACGAAGCTCCACCACCCATAACTGTCGTTAACCAAGAACAAGACCAGCTCGGCTCACGAGCCATGCTTGACGAGGATATGCAGTTGAGTAAATTAGGTAATGACTTTGAGCGTGATCCAGAAGACATGTGATCGGCACTCGCTGGGCTATGACCATCAAACAAGGCCCAGCTATATGCTATGGATCTTTGAGCCCTGCGGCTGGGAGGGGCCTTACCACTATTGTTGGATGCGATGTGGTCCTACAGTAACCCTCCTCTAGGCCGCTGCAATGTCTCGATTCAATCCAGTCAGGATGTTGAGTTTGTCAAATTTGTAAGTTCCACAATCCCTAAAGAGGTCGAATGTTTGAATGTCACTGATCGTTTGGGAGAGAGTGATCATTTTCATAGAGCTCGGAGGATGCTGCTTCCTGCCCACCACGCAATCGTGTTCTTCAAGGAACTCAAGAGACATATTACCTCGATTTGAGCAGGTTGAAAGCCCTGATGTATTCTATCTATTCACATGGGATCAAATTTATCCCATCGAACGGGGATCGGTTGAGTGAACGATCTACTTAGGTCTTTGGCCATGACACGACTTTGTCCATGCGTGGCAATCACGCTTTCTCATGCACCGCTAGCACCTGCCGCTTAGTACGAGGCAGACTCTCGTCTACCCGACCCTCCATGGAAGGCAGTGGCTCGCCCTCATTCGGCACCCAAAACGAGACTGTACGTTTTAGTGCTTTTCCTGCGCTCGTATAGCCATCTCGATCAATAATCTGGGCCATACTTTCAAGCTCAGATCTAAATTGCTGGTTATCAGCGTGCATCGCGAAGTCCGGGCGCACCAATTCAAGTCAGCTGCCACTAATTCGTGATATGCACAACGCAGGACACGACCACGCCGCGCAAGGTCAAGGAGGAGTGACGAATGTGAGCTGGGAAGCGTTCAGTACATGGGCTGGTCAAAGAAACATGCCAGTGTCCTTGCTGACCAAGGTCCACAATAGTAATATCCATAATTTTGCCTAATGCTAGCGCATTTACCTCGAGGGGTTGATCGCCTATCACAGAAGAGCAATGGCCCTACTGCCGATACACTGGCTCTCGTGGCTGCAAAAATTCACACCATCTCTTCACTTGCAACGAATTCAGAGTACGCCGTTAAGTCTCGTCAGACCGGTTGCCTCGCATAGGCGACACTCTCGTGCATGGCTGATACACCAGCCATCTTTAAACTCAGGGACCGCACAATGACTCCTCTGATGCCTAGCAATCGTTTATGGATACGGTCCTCAGTATAAAGTGCCCGTTCTCCCATGTTCGACTTCTCACCTTTCAAACACGGAACGTTTCAGCAAGAATGACACAAGTTCAAGTCGACAAGCCCTCGAGACGGGTAGATCTTGACAACTATCTGCGATATTATGTCGCTCTTTACCGACAGCCACTGCCAGAGGATGAAAAATCACGTCGAGGTCAGTCAGATGTACATTCCCCTCTTTTGATGGCATAACTGATGGACGTAGTGCTTTTGTACAGCGACATATTCTGGAAGTATCCGATATCGCTGTGTTCTCAACCCACGAGATCAAATCTGTGGTGGCACGGTGATGGCTTGCTCTCGGAAGGCATGCACTATGTGCTGTGCTGTGGAACCATGACTGACCAGCAACAGAAGAATCTTACGGCCATCTGCGTCTTTCTACCATCGAATCGACCATTGATCATGATGCTTCTCAGGACCCATTCGAGCTTGAGCTTGCACAGTATTTCGACGATCCACCAATCAAGCTTCCAGTACGATACTCTAAAAATGCTCCAAGATGGAAGAAATGCCATCCTGTGGAAAGGGTTGAGGGTAAATTCGTGATCGCGCAGAAGGAGCTCTGTAGCCCTCCACTTGTCCCTGATATGACAAAAGTCAGCGCGATGCAGGATATGATTCCCAAAGTGCTGAACCGATGGTTGGAGTGCTTTGAGTTCTATGACGATATAGACTGGTCCAGAACATTCTTCCGTGTCGAGTACGGCAAACCGTGGCCCAGAGTAATCGTTGAGGCGATCTGCAAATACTATCATCAGTGTACCCAACCAAAAATCGCACTCCAGCTTGCACTACAATCTACGGTGCTCGCGTACACAATTGGGCACAGCTTCTACGTGCCGAAGGAATATCGTGAGGATGTTTTACGAAAATCAGGGCATAACGAGCATGAAATTTCCGAGATATTACGGACTTCAGATGGGAAGGAGGAGAACGACGACAACTTTGTCTTCCTTAGTCCCAGGCGTGTCGACACCTTCATCAAAGGGCTCATCCACCCCTATCTGAAGGTTGTGGTGACATTGGCTCTGAAGGAATACAGTGATCTGTGCGACAATATTCAAAGCTCGGACGATCGATTACATGCTCTGGGCTCTGCAGCGGTCCTCCTTGTGTTCTGGGGTACTCAACAGAGTAAGCTTGTGGATAAATTCAGAGCTGGATTCGATGACTTTCCATTTGAGCAGGTCCATGCTCATACTAAGACCATCGAAGAACGAGTTGTGTACCCCATCATTGAACGAATACAAGGTGTCTGGCGTGCCGCTGCTGATGATGAGAAGCGGTCTGCTTGTCGACACTTAAGCCTTCTTAATGCTTCTACACGTGAATGGCATGAAATGAGTGCGACGGTGGGAGGAACAACTTTTCCTGCTACCATTTGCACCACAACATTCGGGGTCAAGAACATCGACAGACTACTTGGCCACCTCAGGACGGTGGTGCTTGAACTCTCTGCCGGTGAAGTAGGGCATTCATCCGCATCGGTCTATGAAACTTTCTCAGGCTCGTTTGCAAACTTCATGCGTTGCTTTGGTGAAGCGGTGCACGAGACATTGTGCTATTCTGGTCATGGTGCGAGTACTCGGAGGTTTGATTCAGAGCCTGAGAAGGCCGTTCAACCACTCTGAGGCGTAACAGCTCTCGTGCCATGTGCATCAAACTCCAACCACGTTTGACGGCCATGAGTGATATGGGATGTGGTCCTGTTGCAACCCCTAAGACATATGAAGGAGGAAGAAATGCATGAGGGGAAGAAGCTAATCAAATAGAAGTCCTGAGATTGCAGTTTGGGGAGGGTTGAAGCCGTCTTCACATTGGTATACGAGTTGATGATCGTTTCTCGCGGTCAATGCAGAGCACTAGCAAGAAGCAGGTAGAAGAATTCTTCGCCATACCATGCCTGATCCAATCGACAAGGCTTTTGGCATTTGAACGATGATAACGATATAGGTGCGTATGACTGGTTCTTTGTTGTTGAATGTTGTCCCATGTAGGGCCGCAGCGCAGGTTCAGTAGGGCGTTGCCGGCCCTTATCTTGAGAACAAGTTCGATTGGTGGCGCTGAGCGCGGTGTGCGTCTGAAGGCGCCTGAAGTTTGTACCATGGCTTGATGTGTCTTCGGCAGCTTTGCGGATACTGATCCTGTTTACCTCCGGCTTGGTTGTCTACCAGACCGAGCACGCATACAGTAGGACTGATAGTACACATGCGTTGTAGATCGTCCTTATTGAGATGACGTCGGTGCCCTAAGTAGAGCCTGTGTGTTCTACCCTACTTGGTGTAGGACCCGCGTCAAGTGCATTGTGTGTTCCCATCAAGGGACTACTTGAGTAGATAGGAAAACAGAAGTTACATGCGAGCGATGCCGCTCACCTTTCCGATACTACCGTAAGTGTTAGAGGGACTAAGTTCGTATATGGGAACTCAGATGCAGTGGATTTTAGACGTTTATTCACCCGTTCAGGATCAATATTTGCCAAGACTGACTCCTGAAAGTGCAGCTTGTTCTGTGTGCAGAAAGTCCCTATAGTACTAGTATATGGACCATAGCACGCATAGGGCAGTAGCCTGTGGTCCACGCTCGAAGCGCGTTACATGCAACCTGGATGTTGAGCCGTGCTGCGGCTGCTTTCCAACCGCCGCATGATCTGGTGAGAACGGAGCGGTTCGAAACAGCCCATTCCATGGACGGCTGCTTCCACGAGCGCGACGCGTTCTTTGCACGCAGCGCTCACTTCAGATGGACTCTGGAAGCCTTCATGCACTTTTAACGATCATAACCTTGCGCAGGATTTGCCGGCATGCGCGAGCCTTTACCAATTGTTCGAGTCGACCATATCTCGCCACCCAGCCCAATTCAGATGATCTCGAAGACTGATCCTGGTCTCTGCTCGTTCCATTGGCCCAACCACTTGGACGCCAGAACGTGCAAAGGAGGACGCCTTCTTGATCCAGATTCTCAAGCCCGCACCAGAACGCGCACGCGGCTCCCAGCCTGTAACAATCCCTCATGCCAATGAGGAAGTGACATTGAACCTTTGCTTCCTGAAAAGCTCTCTATATCTTCACATCAACCACTCCCAGGGAATTTCTGTCGCTTGCAAACGACACTTCTTCATCGTCAGCTTTTTCCCATGTGTATCGGTGTTTCCAGCATCTGAGGGTGAGATTTCGGCTAGTACAGCATCAATATGAGCCAGTACCTAGATAGTTTGTGGGCCAGCACAGTATGTTCCTCGAACATCTTAACCGAGGGAGCCATCGATGACTCTCCAGTCTGCCCAATCGACAGCTCAGTCTATCCCTTAGGTCCCTTGTGCATGACAGAAGTTGATCAAATCTCGGACTACGTCGCAAAGCCCGACGGAGACGAAATCGTATCACTGCCCGTTCGCCCCCATTGCAATCAAAAGCTGGACGAAAGAAAAGATGTCTACGCGTAGGTCATCGAAGTTTTCTACATATACAGAAAACTCACTATTACCTAGTGGCTATCGCTCCTCTCACACCGTCCCTCTCGACATCGCCTGCAACAAAAAGCCCCAACCAAGCTTTGCACCGCCATTCACCCACTCTACACCTGGTACCTCTTACTCTGTTAACACAACCTCAGGTCATGCAAACACATGCTTGACTCTCGATCAATGGTCCCTAAAGGATTACATGCATCCTAACCGGCCCCTATCTATGGCTTACCAGACAGAGGGTGGCGGCTGCCCTAACAGTGATACAACAAGTATCAAGCGCGGAAGGCACAACGCCAGATTCCCGGAACATATAAGGGATACTCAACGGCATGGTTTCTTGAACATTTAGATTATCCATATCCGACAGATGAGGATAAGCAGATGTTGATTGAGAAGACGCATCTAACGATTAGTCAAGTAAGTAAGAGCTGAAGCAAAAGAGCCCAGGAACCGCAGGTGCTGATATGCATGTGACAGATAGGGTTTTGGTTCGACAACACGAGACGGCGTCATTGGCCTCAATGGAAACGGCAGAGGAAGGATACAGTAACAAGGAGCCCAGATGCAATCCCAAAGACGTAACACTTGGCAGCTGACGATATAGACATCACCGAAGATAATTCGTAGAATGGTTTGTGGCTGATGAGCTTCCATGCACGTGATATTGAACGGCGCTATAATGCTTCAGCCATTTCGTAGCTGCCCATGTCTGCCCATTGTGGAAAGCATGCATACAGCATAGCCATAGCCAAAGCCATAGCAACTGTACAGCTAGAAGCAGACAATAAAACAAATAAAATAACACACGGACCATGTCCGATCTTATCACTGCAGAATTGTTCTGTGACGACACTATGCCTTGCTGACCGAGGTCTGGTGCTGCAGCGCTGTGCCCACCTCCACCTGGAGTGTTCGTAGTCCTCGCTCCCAGCTGTGGAGAAGCACCGTCATGGCCTGCTCTTTTTCCCCGTACTCTGCCACCAGCTGCGTGCACCGCAGTGCTTCCGCATCGTGCAGCTGGATGGTGGCCTGCAGCTCGCGGAGGCGTTGTTTCCTCGCGTCGTTGCTCTCGTGCAGTCGCTGGATCTCGATGTGCCTCTCCTCGACCACCGACATTGCCACGTCCAGTCGAGCTGTCAAGCTTTGCTTCTCGGTCTCCAGCTCCTGCAGGGCGGACCGGTGCTCAGTCGAGAGCTGCAAGTGACCGGATCAGCTTTGTCGTCACGAATGCACTCTCACTGACCTCTCGCGGAGTGTGGCCTGGCTCACCGTCACCGCCGCCATGAGAAGGTGGCGATCTTGCTGACCGGGACGGTGGGAGCCTCGAGCGCTCTCCCGAGTCCACATCTCGCGGTGTGGAAGACCGCACCGGCTGACCATCACGAAGCACCGCCTGGATCGCGTGACCTAGATGCTGACAGATCTGGCGGTACGCACTGACGTTATGCTTGCTGAGCTGCCTGCGGAACAAGTGCTCCTGCTCGAGGCCGTACCGCCACGCGTAGGGATCTGCGGGACCGGGGACAAGGCGGACGTCGGCCGGATCAACGTCGAGGCCAAGCTGTTGTGCTGGTCCCGAGGTGTGAGCCATGGATCCCGAGCATCCGAGCAGAGAAAACGTACCGATGTGCCGTGCCAAGTCCCGCCGACATATGTCTCGCCACTGAGCTCGATCGTGGTTCGATCTGCGGCGAGATGGCCCGCTCGGAGAGCTAGACCGACGGTCAGCCATGAGAAGGATCAATGGAGAGATATTTGCCTGGACGTTGGACGAGCATTGCACCGTGTCTATGTACGATCCTGAACCACGCGGAAACCGATCCCGGGTGCGGTCCCGCTTGTTGTGTGCTCGACGGGTGGACGGTCGTCTGAGTAGGAGGAAAGGAGAAGTCCTCGTCCGCGGCATCGGCAAACAGCCCAGTGTCGTCAATCTCGTCGTCCATGCCAGGGTCGAAGGTGAGGTGGCGGCCGAAATCCATGGTGAGCGGCGATGTTCGAGTCAGATCGGAGGGGTGGTCCTGTGCGGCCGGACGATGGGCCTCTTTAACCGTCTGTACCCCACGCCGTTCGTCCACTGGTTCTGGTGGTCTGGGAGCCGATGCGCGACGCCGCAAGTATGAAACACAAGTGGTGTCAGAGGTCATGCACGTACTTCCGATCGACCCACACCAAAGGATAAAAAGCCGTCATGACGCGTTCGCGCTATAGTAGTGACGAGCTCCACACGGGTCAGCCGCGGTCGGTCGAGGGGGTTTCAGCATGACCGTCCACCAGCAACAACCGAGAGAGTGCAGTCCATCCACGGAACGGAAGGGTTCGTCCATGACACATTTCGGTGGACGAGAACCGCACTGTCCACCACTCCCTGCGACGAATCGCACATAAGTCGAACACCAACACCGCTCAAGAACTGTGGCCACCTCTCATGCTCCCTCCTTCTCTCACTCGGGTATCACTCTTGTACATTGTTGCTAACCCCGCATGCCTCTCAAGAGTGGCAAACCCCGCAAACGAAAGGCCTCAAAGCGGTCCGCCAGCCGACAGGTCAAAGACGAAAAAGCGCGGTACGAGCGATGCCGTCGTCGCCGGTGGGGCCTGGTCAAGAAGGCCCGCGAGTACAGTGCGCTGTTCGGGGCCGAGGTCTACTTGCTCGTGAAGGACGAGCACAACGCCCACTACTTTGCATCGGAGGAACAGTGGATCGGCGCCCCCAAGGATGTGGTAAGCTAGCGGTTTCCGTCGGACCACCACCCCTCTGATGCTGATGGTGGGTGACAGGGAGCCGTGCGCGTCGAAGCACCCGGACGCAAGGTCCATCGAGTCCGAAAAGACCTGTCAGTTGCGGAGACCGGTTCTGAGGACCCCAAAGACATCCCTTCTGAAGCCTCGGATAATACGACCGCTGCAAGTCCTCTCTGCGCCACATCCAAGGGTCGAGACCTGCAAAGCGGGTACTCGGGGTTCGTCGATCGCCTGAAACAGGTGCACCGAGCACTGGGCACCCTGCGACGCCTCGACGTTGACCACGATGATGTGGAATTTGAGATAGAGGCCGCCCTGGGTCCGGAGGGCGACACGATACGGGAACCATAGATGGGCATGTCAGAGGCCTAAGCGATCCTCGTGCTCAGGAACGGACGAGAGTCTGCTCTTAGTGGCCGTCTTGCTAGCAGGTCCATCGTCGTGGCCATTCGAGTCTCGAGCTGGTCCAACCTAGCTACCCAGTTTTCATTTTGCTCTGTAATTCCATTTATCTTTGCTTCGGTTTGTGCCATTATTTCCGGCATCTTCGCGTCCATTGCTGCCGTTATTCTTGTCTCCATCGCTTGCATTGCTGTCGCGAAAAGCCGTGGTGGAGGCCATCATCAGTTGGCTGTTTGGCACATCTTCTGTCGCAACTGGCGTCTCGCTCGACCCTCATGGAAGGGCTCAGTGCACCCTCTCCGAAGTGACCTTCAAGGTAACCACAGGCACACGTCCAGAAACAGACGTCGAATGGTGAAGAATACAGCTCCAAGGTGTGAACGCGTCGTGGTGGGATCTGCCACCAAGCTGGAAAGGTCAGGGAGCGGGCCCTTCCACCTGGTGCAGATAGGATGTCGTGCGGGAGACCATGGACCTCGAACTGCACAGGCCGTCTCCGTACCCGGCCCCCGTCCGCAGCTGAAGGTCAAAGAAGCCTTGATCATGATGTTCGACATTGTCATCTTTCTCCGCGGCCACAACTCGTTGTCCACCTGTGGGGAGGTCCTCGCTCTTTTCGTGCATGTTGTGGTCATGAGCGATTTCTGCCACACGAAAGCGGCTTCCCATGCCTCACTATGTCCAGCTTCGAGCGTGATATCGCTGCAGGTAGTTTGTGCGTACATCTCTGGCGGGCGAACGGTGTAGGTGTCACGGTGACATCTGGTCAGGATCGAGCGAAAACAAGGGGACTGAGGAGGTCGATCGAGTGGGTGCGCGTTGTGGGCTATGCTACAGCATCGTGAAGAAGATCTTGACCGACCGTGACCTGCAGGTCCATGGAAAAGGATGTAGAACAGCCCTGGGGACAGCGTTGGAAAGCGGGTCCACAGTGTCAACAATGCTGCAGTCAGGTCGTGGTCATGCGACGGGAAACTAGCACCGATCAACGCTGGACCAAGCACAGCTTCGCAGCTTTGCAGCACCTTCTGACAATTGAAGCAGGACCACGCTTAGAGTAATGATGAGTTGTTAGAAGAGTGCAGGCAGGCTGAAGCTTTGCCGACGAGGCTCTGCCGGAGGAGATTCGAAAGCACAATCGGCAATTGGCTGAGGTGGTCGCCATCAGCCACATCAACTGCCAAAAACCCAAGTGTTCAGCGGAGCTGCCATTGACTGTTTCTATTCTACATGCCTTTGCCAACGGCCCCTTCTCACGGACCACCTTGCCTATGACCATACGAACCTAAATCATGCTGGCTGCTACCGTGCTTGCTTCTTGCCTTTGGAACCTTCAGGTGCTTTTAACCCCACGCGCATTCGGCGATTGACGAGGATATAAAGCACTTGTCCATTCCTTCGTCATCGAGGTTTGGGATGCAACACAAGCAACCCTGAGGCTGATTCTCAACCATGTCGCTGATGCCAATACTGCCGCTAGTCTACGGCAAAAGGTCTTGCAGCCTGCTTTGAACAATTTGAAAGATAGCCTCGACGAAGCTGTAAGTACGATGCTCGAACAGATCGTCAATGGACACTCCATCACGTACAATCACTACTTGACCGAAAACATCCAAAAGCTACGTGCTGAACAACACACAGCTGTGTTGTCTCACAAGTTGGATCAATCTTTTGGCACTAACGTCGCTCAGAGTACTCCACCTCAAGGGACGGTGTCCTTATCGACTAGTATCTCATCAGAAGTCATGGCGAATGCTTCCGACATTGCCGCATTAAAAGTCCCACCAGAAGCTCATGCTGGTACCCCCAACAAGACGCCGAGCCTTTCCTCGACTCAACTGCCTCACGAGGAGTTGATGGCGCACCAACAGCAGGGCTACTGATCTCTTCTATCAGAACCAACCGTCTTGCCCATACCTGGCAGGCCATCTCTTTTGCCCTGTCGTCCCGGGTCAGACTACGTCATCTTAGACTACCACCATCGCCGACATGGAGTACGACGGCGAGGACAGCGATGTTTCGACCACAGCGGCATCGATCACCCCTTCATCCTGGGTATCATGCTCGTCGTCATCGGAGCCTGTCCCTCGACCTCTACGACGTTGCCCTTCCCGAAGCCCTTTCTTCAGCTTCAATGGAAATCCGGCTCCTCGGTCCAGCAACCCTTTCACGAGATTTGTGCTGGGCTGGACCTGATCGAAGTCTTTCGCATTGACCGCATTAAAGACTTCGCTCACTGCTACTGATAGCCTTGGCACGCTACCGCCAGGCACTAGCACACCTGGATCCATTTTCATCAGCCTGAACTCAAGACGATATCGTCCTGCTTTCCGCACCGACAAATCAGCGAAGATGAAGAATGCGCCCGGAAAGGTCTTGTAGGCGTCAGGATCTTTGGCTCTGTGCATGTTCCTGCTCGATGTTGTGATGAACCTCATGCTCGGATTTGGTGGTGGCGAGTTTTTGGTCCGAGAGTGCTTAGGCGCGTTCTCTGGATCCGGATCATCCGAGCAGAAGAAAGGACTGCTGACTATCGTTCCTAACAGCGACCGCGTCACCCTCTTGTCACTGCCGCTGTCGCTCTGAGTTGCAGCCGTGGGCCGTCCATGGCGGCGAAGGCGCACTTTATCGCGAACAAAGGACACGCCCGTTATCGCACAAACGAACGCGGGTCGATATGGAAGAGAATACAGATACTACGCCACGACCCAAGAGGCGAGCGATCGGAATCGCTACACCTGCACAAAGCAACACAGGAGAACTCTCTAGGTCAATTGCGCTCGACCAGAACGTACCTCCCCTACGATCCTCTCGATCGACGGCCGCGAGCAGCCGCAGCTCTAGTCCTAGTAAGCGGCAACGAGATATTGAGATTGAGTTCAGTACGCCTGCCATCGAGATACATAATAATCCATAACACTGCTTTGACCAATTAAGGCTTTTCACCTATATATATCACCTATCCCACAAACAACTATTCGAAGAGCTCCAGTCAGTTGATTCTTTTGCCATTTTACGTCATTTTTTCGATTTGGACCAAGCTTGCTTTCCTTCAGGATGGTGTGCACAACTACCGAATCCCACCAACGTTGAGTAGTCCAGTGTCAGATCACTAAAGTGTGCATAAAGTCTATGACAGCGAAGTAAGCATCTCATTTTACTGAAACAAATATTGAACCGTTACTTCACAGGATGGTAGCAGCAATTCGGTATGCCAAAATACCTATGTATCAATCTTTGAACTAACGCAGATACATACCGGCATATCGCTTGCCAAGAGTATCGAAGACGAAGGCAGATCACTCAATATCCGACATTTGCTCGACCACTGTTTCTCTTCAACCTTTGCATTCTTGCCTCAGATGAAGACTAGGGTATTGATGACCTCAATGGGTGCTTTGTCCGCTCCGCAGTTCAACGTTCTTAGGCGGAATAGGTGGAGGAGCTCTTCTGCCTGGTCGTACGGTGGCGGTCAGATCGGAACTTGGCGCTGCAATTGCCGTGGTTGCCAGGTGCATACTGGCTACGCTGTCTGTAACCATTGCGAGTTGCAACCTTGGTGTGATCTGCGCTGGCGGTGTGACCTCTACGGGCAAGGAGATCTCATCGCCCGGCCCTTCGATTGATGCGGCGGAAAGTGTCACATCATTGGCGGCGACCAATGTTGGCGCTTGAGTCGTCTGAGCAGAGCCTGGGATACTGGCCGCGTAGCCGCTGGGCTGCGATTGTGCTTCTTCACGTCTGGTCCTGCGTCCCGTGTCCACGGGCCGTCTGTCGGTATTTATGTCAGCAATTGTTTGAAGTAAGACCTTAAATGTTAACCTAGACATACCTTCGTTCTGCTTGGATCAAATGTGGTCTTAGAGGACCTACAGTGTCACTGAGACCACTTGCTTCCAACGCCCACTCGAATGATTGCTCAAATGGCAGACCGTCACCCAAGCATCCATAAAATTCTTGGGCAAAGGCGATAGCAGCTTCATCACCAAGCTCGCCCTTCATGGCAACTACCTCTCCGACGGCTTCAGCAATAATGGATGCGTGTGCCTGAGAGTCGCATGCATTCATAAAGACCCCCTTCAAGTCAAGTTCTCGGGATGCTAAGGACAAAAGTCCAGCAAGCCGCTTGGGGTTGACTGTAACAGCTTTGCCATCGGGTCCTTCGAATGCTAGACCCGTCTGGGAGCCATGGCCTGAGAAATGTAAGATAGTTGGCTTGTAGAGTCGCATGCCTTTTGATAAATCAGTGGGCTGGCAACTGGGCAGTTGCTCGATCTTGAAGGCGTTTTTGAGATTTGCTGCCTGGAGAGCTTTCATGAGTTGGCGGCTCTCCTTCAGAAGACGAAGCGGTGCTTCATCGACAGGATCGGCTGTAACAAGGAGGATAACTAGAGGCTTGTTCAAGTTTGCCAGAAGCAATCTGATGCCAATAGGCGATATTTCGCTCGTCAACAAGACGTTAAGAAGTCCACGAGGTTGTATCTGAACCCCTGGACATCGTACATTTATGTTTTGAAGCCGATTCAGCGCTAGGTCGATCATTTCAGAGTCATATTTGGAGTCTGCCGCATCCTTCATGCTCAGGTAGAATACGGCAGTTCCTATGAGGTAGAAGGCTAAAAAAGTTGGTGTCGCGTCTCTCCTCATGAACTCAAGCAGATCGTCGCCGACTTGGCGATGATCAGCGCCAGGAATAATATCTGGGATGCGGTAACGCACACGATTAGTTATCAGTATGTCGTTCATGTGCTGAACCATATCACGGCGAGACTCTGTGATACCCGGTACCTGGTCATCCTGGAGGGAACCAGAAAGGAGATCATACCTGGCCGACTGCTGTCCGAGGTCTAACGCCCAGCCGTGTTCTTCTTCGCGGTATTCAAGATTACCGAGTACCCCAGCCTGTGCCATTCTTTCAGTCGTGTCAATAGTCGTATGAGTCAGTGGTGACCAATAAGTGAGTGATCTGAGGTTGATAATAGACTGAAAATGAAGAGATCAGATGGAGACGGAGAGCTAAAGAGCAGAGAAATGCCTTCTAAGCCTGAGCGAACACCAATGCCCTTTTGCTGAAAGTCGGGCATTGCATAAGCACTAGGCCCGGATGCACCTGATGCACGTGGTCCTTGCGTCCAGGGCACTTTCGCATGCTAAGCGACTGTTCGGTAAATTGACCTATAGTGACCTTTGTTGTGCTGGCTTGTGTATCTTGGCAAGCACGCTCGCTATTTCAAACCAATAAGTATGAGCTTGCTCCTCTCCATGCATCTGTCCAGGCTGAGGAAGGCGCAGCTTGCAACCATGTGATCGAATATGACAGAGAGCGGAATCCGTTGTCCTCTGCGTAGCCTTCTATCTTCGTCGAGGTACAATCGCTTGCGGAAGGCGCTTCGCTACACATACTAGGCACAGTGAAGAGTACATCGGTACTCCACAAAGATTGCTGCCTTTGTCGCATCATATGATTGACTTGTTCCTGCAGAACCATAACTTAAGTTCGTTTTCTTCTTTTTCTGGTTTATGATGTTTCAGCCATTCTTGGAGTTTTGAGACACCAACACCTTCGGCATTCATGTCGTAAACTGTTTCTTCGAGAGAAGTAGCAGCCTGAAAGTGCATATTTGTAGAGTTGGTGGGGCATGAGATTCAGTGACGCGCTGTGACATCGTCCTTACGTGAGACTGCTACTAAAGTGTGCAATTACTGTGAGCGGATACAGGACTATTGCTCGCCAATGACAGGTATGCGAGTTGCTAAATTACTAAAATTTGGCGACCAGTACTGCTCTGCGAATGTCCTCTGTCAAGACCGCATACAACAGCTACGGGATGACAAACGCGAAGAGGAGGTCGCACGTAAGGCACAACGTGTACCACACCCTCGAAATATGTTATACACTCGCGAAAGAGTGCTGCAAGCAACATACGGGACGCACAAGCACTAGAAGGTCAAGATCAAGCATACATACCGCGGATAGACGCGCGCAACAAGGGATTAGTTTAGCAGATATCGATGACGAATTCGATGAGTTTCCTCGTCCATTTAGCCTAACGAGGTCGTTGTACGGTTTTGTAGGCGCGCAGGCTGTTATGAAGGCCTCACAGCAGGTTGTCGTGGGCTATATGAGTGCAGGACACTAGACCGTACAGTCTTGCTTCGGATGTCGAATGACGACGGGCCACTGTCTGCATGGCAGGTCACATAGACAAGATTCTGCCTCGCACTAAGCAACAGACGCTGGTGGTACATGAGAAAGCGTGATCGCCACGCGTGGATGAAGGCGTGTTCTGGCCGACGATTCAACTTAGCATCTGTAATGTAAATCACTCACTCGACCAGCATTTGCTCGATGAAATGGAGTTGATGCCGCGTGAAGTGATCACATGAGGTCTTTCGCCCTGCTGTCAGCCTCTCTGTCACCGCCTTCGTGCCCATCAGTGCTCCGTTGTCGTACTTGATCGATCACGAGCGGACAACACCCATCTCAGCTGCATGCTCGGTGCGTCTGATCCATCGAAAGCATGCCGGAACCGCAACAGACTCAACCGCCTGCAGCCACGGTTGACAGAAACGCGGTTCTGTAGGGGCCATCTGTCTCATTCCCCGGTCGATCCTCAAATAGCCATTGAATTTGTGATACAAGCCCTGGTCGACACCAGCCCGGAAGAATCCACAGACTAGCCGCACATGGCGAGGCAATGAAGGAACGAACCTCTGTATCATATTGTTGTCTCCGTCCGCCACGATGGTAACGCTATGAGGCTCAATGCAACACTCTGCGATCCTCGTTACGATCTCGGGAGGCAGTACAGGGAGTGGAGGCAATGTAGTCTGCCAATCGTGGCTACCGTTGTTGCGGCACAACGCTCCCTGTTGGTATTCCTGCACGAGTCAGCAAATGCAGCGAATCAGGTAGCTTTGGTCGCATCCGACTTACGTCCGCTGATTCATGCATGCTACTGCATTGGTACCACTGTCACCAAGCTCAAATCGGTTGGACGATTATAGAGAGCAGACAGGTCCACCAGTGGGAGAGGAAGAGGTGATATCATTGTGAGGGGCGAAGAGGGCGGTTCATTTCGATCAGATTCGATAGGTTTCCATCTGCCAACAGCGTGGGAGTCGTCGACCACCGTTGGTGGTGGCCAGGTGCATTGTGCCTCAACACGACCTTGATCGGCGTGGTTGGGGAATGCATGTGCTCAGGTGTTCAGTTTTAAAAGAGTCGAGAACATCGATATGGTCTACCCGATGTTTCGGCCTCGTTCCCTTGTTAGAGGAAATCATCTTGCCCTTGAAGGCCATGATATTGCCCCTCGCTCCATCATTCAACGATGCCTCAGTAGATACCGTCCTTGCTATTGTAGGTCTCATCATAGCCTGTGCTGCGATCGTGTGGTTGGTAATGAGCACAATAAGGAGGCGACTAGGGGCAAACCATCGATCTACCGATGCAGGTATGAACTTTGGTGCTGCCCGCCTCTAGACCAACATTGACTTCACATAAGGCTAGCTGACAAGAGGGTCGGTAGGACACGCCGCATCAGAACCCACCGACGCAGATGACAACCTCAGCGAGATACCCAGATCGTATAGCGTAAGGTGGTGGGAGAGAGGGTGGGGTGATATCCTGTCGACATGAGCTGCTTTTCAACTTCAGAGGGACCCGGATACACTTCCGGTTGGGTCATTTTGCCGTAGTCCTGTCGCATTCGATGAAGTATTGCCTCCATTTCAGGTGAGGGGATCCGCTCGGTATCATATCCGATGTCATCGTGGATAGTGGTAGCTTGCGGAAGATGCTCGTCGTCTTCGTCAGCGGTCACTGCAGACACTGGCGCGTCACAGCTGCCAGCCTTTGTGGTCATGCTTCTCGTGATGAGCATGTCATAAAAGTGGCCATTGCGGGCTCGAAATTGGGGGTTCAGTTTTTGTTTTCTTCAGTTTGAGAAAGCTGACTGCCTGAGGCCTATGTGCGGCCGAGCAACGAAGTTTAGTCCGGCAGTACTCGAAAGCGAGCTCGAAAAGAGCCGGTTCAGTTAGTGAAAGGCAACGCTAATGCGGAAGGGAGGTCGAGGCAACAGCTGCATGCGTTCGTAGTAGTTGCAGTATGGCCTCCTCGTTCATCCAAGGCTTATCCTTTAAGACTAACTGCCCGTCATTACCACGAGTCAGGGCTGAATGCGGATTCATTTTGCCATCATGAATGAGGAGGTGGCACATATCTGTATCCCCCTGCCGTACCGCCGCCTGCAACGGATTATGCTGCTCGTCCTTGAAGTGGCTATCCCAATCGTCATCGGCCTGCGAAAGTAGTACTGTTCTTGCCGACTCGTACCTGTCCCTTGAATCTGAGTGGCTCGTAACAATCCGCATGAGGGCTGTGTCTCCTTGGCGGTCAACCTGGCGCATGCACTCTTGTGAATGGGGGACCAGAAGGCGGAACATTGCTGGGTTGCAAGTTCTCGATGCCAGATGCAGAAAATTTTCACCACGAGAATTCAGGTATTGAAAGTGTGCTTCGAAGCCTTCCTGACCCAGCAAAAGCTCTACCACATCAACATGGTTTCCCAAAATAGCCTCTCCAATTGGTTGAGAGTCACGCAGCAGCTCAGTCCTAAGCTCTGCCTTGTGTTGAGCTCTGTTCAACAAACGCTGGACCATGGGCATACAGCCAGCGCGAGCAGCAACGCACAAGAGTTCATTGCCCCATTGCTCCTGAGCGAGTGTGTCCACCATATAATCGACAAGGTCAAAAGCGACATTCCAATTATCATGGCGTGCACCGTAATGAGACCATTGTCTGATGATGAGTCGAAAAAATTCAAGATTTCGAAGCTGGTGACTGAGTTTGCCTTCCAAAAAGAGCATCCTGAGCCTAGATAAATCGCCCCACTGCAAAATTTGGTCAGCCGCACCAATAGCTGGCATAGGATGAAACTTGTCCTTGGCGAAGTTCGAGTTCTCGAGCATATTGCGGAGCATGGCATCTGAGCCATAAAGTGAAGTGATGCTGAGAGGATCATACAAATGACTATCAAATTCAAACCTGGCCTTGATTGCGCAGCCTGGACGACAGCTTTGTTGGACCCAATTGTGAAGTCGAATTGAGCCTGCTTGGCACAGACTCTCTATCTTTGTCAGATGTGGCAGAGTTTCGTTCTGGATGACGCCAAAATGCTTGAGCCAATGGCTTGCCGCGTAAACGAAGAATTGACCGAAGCCACGCTCGTTCGGATCATAGTGAATCATGTTTTCTTCCCAGGCTTCCCATGTGCAATATGGATCGTAGTCGAATGACTCTGTGTCCTTGAAGAGGTCGAATTCTTGGGGCAGTTCGTCGATTGCAACTTGCTCCTCAGAAAATAGGTGAAAGCTGCCGATCTCATCTAATAGAAGATAATCGATGCAGATGTTTAAGATAAACGCATCTAAATTGTCGGTTCGTTGACGCATATTCGTATGGTCAAGTACTGTTGATGTAGCAGAGCGTTGCAGACTAGGCCATTCCCGTGTAATGAACTCCTTTACTGACTGGTGTACGAGTCGAACTTGACGCTTTGTGACATCACCGAAGTCGACGCGAGTAATGAACGGGTGAACCAGGCTCATCACTCTTTGATGGTCTACCAGCTGGGCAAGGGCAGCAACGGTAGCAAGTTTATGTTGAGCTGTAGCCAACGCCACGGCCCAGGCGAGTTCTTGTATGCTAAGAGGTCGGCACGCGACAGCGAGAACTTTCAAAGCTGTAGAGGCAAGCTCCTTATTCTCGGGGTCGTCTGACGAGCATCGTGAAACAATATTGGTGTAGAGTTCCGAGAGGTCCTTGGGCAAAGGCATCTCCTCCAGAAAAAGTCGCATCGGCCCAAGCGCTCTGATTCTGCGAAGTTCAATGAGTTCGACTATCATCTTCGTCCATATGGCACTTCCTTGCGCCGAACAAGAGAGACTCTGTATGATCAATGCTTTGACATCTTCCGACAAATAGGACAATTGCCTCTCAACAGTATGCCGGACGATGACGGCATCTCTATGAGTGTCAGACCCCAGGTCAATTCTGGCCAATTGTTTCAGCTGCTCCATAATCTCTTCTTCAGGGCGGGAAGAAAGTACAATTTTGAGCCTCGGAGTCTTCTGCGATAAAGTTTTCAACAACTTGAGAAGAGCCTTTCGTGACACTCTATCGCACTCATCCAGGCCATCAATAACGAAGAAAAGTGGACGGTCGAGAGTTTCTAGTATCGTCTCCAAGAATTCACCTAGTTTTCCTGTGTTTGTTGCCGGCTCAAGAATGCCGGATGCCTCATTCCGCTTATACCATTCATGAAATGGTTTTTTCAGACCAGGGAGCTGTTTGAGGAGCGCTAAAATCAGGACAGAGAATATGTGGACAGCCTGGCCAGTCTCGCCGTTCCGGCAATAGTAGTAGCAAGTCTTTGGCTTAGGAAGCTGGTCATTCCTTCGATTCAGCTCGTCCACAAGGAATGCCATTGCAACCGATTTCCCATAGCCCATATTACCGAGGATTGTCAACCACTGGGAATCGGAGGCATGATACCACTTGGTGAAGTTAGGATGTGTGAGCAGGAATCTACAAGCCTCATCGCTTCGAAGATCCCGCAACTCTTCATGGTATTGACTTTGCACACTCACCTTGCCACCGCCAAGCCATCTAGCAACTGAGATCGTATAAGTATGGATGCGTCATGTATGAGTTTATGAGGCCTTACTTTCACTGTCGTAAAGCATGGTCTTAATATCCTCAACAATCTCCCACGTTGCTTTTTCTATAAGTTTCCGGAGAGTATCGGCATGTCTCAAGAAGTCTTCCACAACGTTTGGCAGACGGTCAGTCTCTAAGACCATCTTCATCACCAACTTTGCTCCTCTCCTGGTAAGAATCTCGTGTGCGACTTTGTAAAATTCCAGAATTTTTTGATACACAGACACGAGTGTCTACAAATATTAGAAGGGCAACGAATAATTCACCATAAATTACCTTGTGGATGTCTGTCCTATTTGCTCTCTGGCCAAGTGTGTCACAGTCGTCAATGTAGGAGATTTGTTCTAGCATCTCTCCAATCTGCTTCGCAAACTCGATATCGGCGTTTGCGAAGGTTATAGCAATCTATGCTCAGAGAAGTCAGCGATGCAATGTACTCAAAGGATGAGCACAGTAATTAGTTAAACCTAAGCTTACCGCTGTCACACCTTTGACCACACCAAAAACAGCTGTCCCAGCCGGATCAATATTGCTCAGTGGAGACGCCACGTCTAACGCTAGCTTGAATCTTTCGAGCGGTACTTTTATTCTTTGTAAACATTCCACACCACGGAGGAAGGCCGACTTCTGAGTTGCCTCTCTGTCGATGTCCTCAAGTTCCTTGAATAACTGTGCGACACTATCACCCTTGAGAATAGCGACGTCTATATCGTCCCCAAGACTGTCGACTGCTTCACGATAGGCAGCGCTCCAAAGATCTGAGGAAACAGTTATACTGTCAACGTCGTTACCACGGGTCGATTGATTGACGGAGTACTGTTCAGGACGACTTGCGTGAAGAGCACTCTGATCTGTTTGGTTATAGGCTTCATCGTCTATAGTGCCAGTCAACTTCTTAGATGCATCGATCTGTAACAACCATGGCGTACATTCAAGACCTCCCAGTCGAGATTCTACAAATGATTTTCCGGAAGTTCGATCGATCTGTTATAAAGCTAGAATTCCTTGCTAAGCTGGATCCCAGTATCTTCGCCATCAGATGGGTTTGCAAGTTGTGGAATTGCCTTACTTTGGAGTGGATCATGAGTTATTATCCGTGGTGTCAGGGCGAACGGGCGATGGAAACGACAAGAGTGAAGATGCTAGAAGATCAGTTTTGGGAACTTCAAAGGGAGCTCTATCGGGATAATTGTGGTTACTTCCGTGAACGTGATTCGATACTACGACGGGAACGAAGGAGATTAAGAGAACATAAGGATTAAGCACAAAGACAATGCCACCATTATCGTACCCTTCACATTAACCATCGCCTGCACAGCGGCGTTCACGATCCCGAGAACACTTACGGCACTGTTCAGAGAAAATGCTGCAGTCGACTTGCGGTTGCGGTTTGCCATTATACCATCCTCTGCTGCAACGAGCATCAGCGAAAGATTTTACCTCCTTGTGCCCAGATCAGGACCAAAGGCGTAGAGTGATCAGTCTCACTACGGCAAAAATGACCTCTGTCGTGAATCTGGTGCATGGATTTTCTTTGCAGATGCAGACCTGAGCTCAGGACAGAACTCTTGTCCGAAGGTTGATCACCACAGACGATGATCTGTGGTAGATTGACATAATGGCTGATTCATTGTGATCGAAGTTGATCGACAAGATCTAGTACGTCGTTGTTTTCGCCTTAGTTCATTGAGACACATAGTGACGAGTCCGATAAATTGCTTGGAGGCAGCAGAATTATTTCCAACCCTCTTGCAAAACCTGGTGGATTTCACTCGAACAACAGTCCCAGATATCATGATTTAAAGATCGATAACATATTGCGATGCTCCCGGCTGCATCATCTTGGACCAGTACTATTCTGTCCGACAGGCGCTCTCAAGCGCAAATGTGGTCCAATCTTATTCAAGGGGGTAATATTAGCGCTCGATCGGCCAGCACCAAGTTCAACCTACGATCTTGATAGGCTAGGACGTCAGCGGTGAATTAAATGAGTCGGTGCCATGGAATGGGTGCCTGCAATTCATTCGTGACCTGCTTGTCTTGTTCTTATCGAACGAGTTGATCCGTAGCACTTGCTTGAGATACACCTCACGACGTGCTTTCAGCCGCTTCGAAAGGTATATCGAGCACAGTTGATTGATGCCATTTGCTATAATTGCGCGTCTAACGAGCGTGAGACCAGGATGAGAAGCTGCGAGCGGTGTGATCGACAAGGACAAGAGTGTTCGTATGAGGTGTGGGATCAGTGTGTCTCATGCAAAAGCGATGGTGTGGCATGCTGGCCACCAATAGACCTCCGGACGCTGATAGCGGTCACCACAGAGTTACGGAACCTACAACGTGACGCCGACAGCCTCCGGGCAACCCTCACGACCAGACATGCAGAATTACAGAGCACATACAGAGAACTTGTACAACGTAAAAACGGTCTGAGCGCGGCGAGCAGTCAAGCAGACAAGATCAATTTCTCACAGCTTCAGGAGATGGCGAGAACCATGAAGATGGATTTTGACCAAGAGAAGGGCAGGTTTGAAAGATTACACAAGGCTGGACAAGAGAAACGCGAACAGAAAGAGGGCCTGGCACATGAACTGGCAGATCTGATTATGGATAGATTTGCGCAGGATTGTGATCGATGCACGGATCTACAGCAGGCCTGCACATTCCCGGAGAAATCGCACTTCTGCGCCGCATGCACAAATGCGGTCGTACGATGCTCTGGGGATGCCGATTGGCAGGACAACGACCTACTGTGGCATGCAGCTGATCCCGTCAGTCAACAGGTGGACGATTTCCTCTTGGAGAATCTTGCAGACGCTTCTGAGTTCAAAAGGTTGAAGACTGAAGAACAAAGGCTATGGGCGCTTGAACAGCCCTACTTCGGTAGATCTGGGCTCACGACAGAGGAGCAACAAGAACACTCTCATCTACATGCACGACGCCTTGAGGTTCGAGAGTCGCTAGAGCAAGTCAGATCCAATAAGTTCTGGGATGTTCCTGATTATCAGCAGTTATGGTCGCTACGAGAAGTTCTGTCGATTTGCGAAACAATATCAATGCGATGGTGGAGCGATTACGACACAGAGCTCAATGAATTGACTGGTTATCCACGACAGAGAAATCTGCCAGACGCGGACCAGATGACAGAAGAACAATTTCGCAACGCTGTAGCATGGGTTCAGGCCCATCCGTACTACAAGTACGATGGTTCGTTGTCGTCTAGGCCAACAAGCAAAGAAGGCTCCGTGGCCAGCGATGACGATGCATCTCTCGCACCGGGACGGTGGTCAAGACTAAGGACAGTCTGTCTGCTCCAGAGCTAGGTCTTGCACTGGACAGACTCCTGTGCGATATTATGGATCAGATCGACCATCTTGTCTATCAGCGTACGACAGACATGCCACCACGGATGCTTTTTCGCCGAGCAAGCTGGTCTTGTCCATCAACGATCACTCTGGGAGACGTATGGATCTCGAAATCGGCAATCCTGGAACGGCAGAGCTCGCCCACGACCAACGTCCCGACCCTCCTCCGTAACCCGTTGGTAATGTCGATAACGTGGGGTACGACACTGAGCGAGTCCCTACCCCCAAGATGGCAGTGATACTCAACAAGATCCAAGAGGAGCACCGCAAAATGATCCGAGCCGAAGCGCATCTGGCTTGACGAGTTGGACATTCGCAGTGCGAATGAGAGAGGCAGGATCCGAACAGGTCATAGCTCACCATGCCATCGAAGGTCCGCCCTCCAGAAGAAAGACGTTGTTTGATTGAGGAACATGGCGCATGAGCAGCAGGGCGCAGCTGCACCTTGACTCCATAGGCATAACCAAGCAGACAACGTGGGAAGTGATCCTCGGAGGCCTTGGACAGATACAGAACTACGACCTGGCACGATACGTCTAGAGTATGTGCTCGGTGGTTGACCAGGGGCAAGGTAGAAGCTAGGCAGCAGCAGTATGAGATTCCCTCACATATTCAATGCGTGCCGGGCAAAAGCTATCTTGCGTACAATTTACTATGACAGCCTGATCTGCGACGGCGAGGCTGACGCCAAGGTTGGGCGTTGGGCGTTGGGCGTTGGGCGGTCCGGAGTCAAGTCCTAAGCAACCCTATCCGTGATATGGATTAAGCTGGATGAAGCAGACTTGACCAGAATTCCGACCTATAGCGAATGTGTTGCCGTGGAAAGCGGAAACGTCGCTGCGATACTCCTGTGGAAGCCAAAGAAACTGGCGGTTGTTGTACCACACCCAATCCTGGCTAAGGAACATAATGTTATTGATATTACAAGCCGATGTTGTATTAAGGATAGGTATTGTGTCAATACAGAGGGTGCCTCGATCCGTTAATAAAATTCTGTTGTCCATCGTCCATTCAAGATTTCTGACTTCGTGTAGGACGTCGAGCTTCTGTATTTCTTTGCCGTCAGCGGGATTCCATAGCCGTACGGTCTTGTCACCTGACGTAGATGCCAGTAGCGAGCCATCATAAGAAAACACCACTGCAGAGACCCAGTAAGTGTGTCCTGCCAGTGTCTGCACTTCTTGACCGGTCGTCGAGTCCCACAGCCGTACCGTCTTGTCACTCGATGCAGAAGCGACTAGCGAGCCGTCGGGAGAGAATACTACCGCCGTAATAAAGTCGGTGTGTCCCTTCAGTGTCTGCACTTCTTGGCCCGTCCTCGGGTTCCAAAGCCGCAGAGTCTGATCAGATGAAGCAGAGGCGAGAAGCGAGCCATCATGCGAGAATATTACCGCTGTAACAGGGTAAGTGTGTCTTGCTAGCGTCTGCACTTCCTGGCCCGTCCTCGGGTTCCATAGCCGCACAGTCCTATCTGATGACGCAGAAGCGAGCATTGAGCCGTCATAAGAAAACACTACTGCCAGGACGCAGTCAGTGTGTCCTGCCAGTGTCTGCACTTCTTGGCCCGTCCTCGGGTTCCACAGCCGCAAAGTCCCGTCATGTGATGCAGAAGCGAGTAGCGAGCCATCAGGAGAGAATGCTATCGCGCTGACCGACTGGGTGTGTCCCCTCAGCGTCTGCACCTCTTGGCCTGTACTCGGGTTCCACAGTCGAACAGTCTGGTCCCGTGATGCAGAAGCAAGAAGCAAGCTTTCGTGAGAGAATACTACTGCCGAGACCCAGTCAGTGTGTCCTGCCAGTGTCTGCACTTCTTGGCCCGTCCTCGGGTTCCACAGCCGCAAAGTCCTGTCATGTGATGCAGAAGCGAGTAGCGAGCCATCAGGAGAGAATGCTATCGCGCTGACCGACTGGGTGTGTCCCATCAGCGTCTGCACCTCTTGGCCTGTACTCGGGTTCCACAGCCGCAAAGTCCCGTCATGTGATGCAGAAGCGAGTAGCGAGCCATTAGGAGAGAATGCTACCGACGTGACGTTGGAAGCATGTCCCTCCAGCTTTTGTAGCTCCGGTCCCCATGTAGTGGGCGTAAGGGGCCACTGGTGGATCCACTTCGGAAGTCGTCCACAGATGTTTCGGACTATACTCTTTTGTGGCGTAAAAATGATTGCTGATGAGTACAACTGGAGTGGAGCAAGATCCACGATATACCGATTAGCGAGGATAAACCGGTGAGCGTCTTCAAAGAACGCAGACAGACGGGCTGATTCGTTTGACTACGCCATCGCGTATTAGCAACATTAATTTCTAGGCAAATTTGGGGAGACCACTTACCAAGACAATCGATTTCAGTATCTCTACAAACCCGATAGCGTCCGCCAGCCTGCCCATCAAACTCAATGCCTCAAGCCAGTGTAAGAAGTGATTCTGTAAGAAGTTATGTACTTCGTCATCGTCACATATCTTAGTCCCACTCCGCTGGGCATGGTAGGTCAAGTAGCGACATGCATACTGAATCTCGGGTGACAAATGCTCTGCTATGGTTGTCGGATTAACCTCCGTGACCAGAACGCCAGGGTTCTTGAGATCGCAGATATCTTCCTTAAGGTCGGCCATGAGCTGTAGGCACCGGTGTGTTAGCATCTCATGTCTTCCTTTGGCGTCCACGTAGAAGTCATCATTCCCACACCTGTCGTGACTGGTGAGATAGTCACGGAAGGAAAGATGAAATAAACGCACTGGTGCTGACAAGTCCTGGCGAACATCGAGGACGGAGTGATAGTGGCGCAATTGGTGATATACCTTATTCGCTTCACTAATTCCTAGCAGCCGAGCAAGTGATGGCACCGGAAGAGGCTCTGACAAAATGACGATTGAGCCGACAACTTGCTGGAATGTTGTCACTAACAGTTTCCTGTTTTGCTCTGTCTTCGCGCGGCAAAGTGCGTTTTCCAGGATTCGAGCATACATCTCATCAATAACTTTTGTGTGGGAAGCTAGAGGGATCTCGAAAGCTGAATCTCCAACCGAGCAATAGCTATGCAACGATGGGAGGAAAAGAGCGAGACGCTCCTCGGACGATAGCATATTCTCCTCCCCATCCTCATTCTCCCCCTTGACAAATCGACACACTGTCGCTGCATAGATAAAAAGACCAGCAGCAGCCTGGACAAGAAAATTGATGTTGTCGATGCCAGGCCATTCCTGTGCCGGCGACGTTCCTTGCAGCCACCAATACATGCACTTGACCTCTTCGAATTGGGCGTAGAAGAAAAGGCATATGTCGGCATCCACGATCTCTCTGGGCACGTCTTGCAGAATAAGATCACGATGCGTGATTTCGGGTCGTCGAAAGACAGATTGAATGGACATTTCTGGCCGGCTCGTCACGAAGACTCGTAATTTTATGTCGGGAAGACCTTTAGCTTGCGTCAGGAGTGGAATAATGCGCATGATGTCGTGGCTGTTATCGCATTCGTCTAGTGCATCGACGACGATAACAAGGGGGAAAGACGGTGAGCTAGGCTTGAGCTTTGATAGAGGCACATAGATGAGTTTCTGCCATTGATCTTGTGACATTTTCTGGGCGATGTCAGGGTGCTCTGAAATAGCATCGCAAACAGCACGACGAAGAGCGGTATTACCTATCCTGGCCAGCTGCTTGGCGATGGTGGTGAAGAAGAAGCGAGCGTGGGCAACGTCTCGATCAGTTCGGTCAAAGAAGAAACTGGCTCCTAAGTGTCCTTTTCCGTGGAACTCGCGGGCCATGGTACGAGCAATGGTCGACTTGCCAGTTCCGGCCATCCCGTTGAGCCAGAAGATGCAGCTGTCCTCGCTGCCATAGGCCCACGCCCGGATTCGTTTGCGCACCTCGACCCGCGTTTCGGGCAGGCAAAGAGGATCATCTCGTTCCTTGTAAGCATCGAAGAGCGCTTTCTCGGCTGTAGGGAGCTTATCAAGCACATTCCAGTCACTTCAAGCATAATGGTCAGAACTCTACTGATTAAACATATTGTTCAGTTGCAACGGGTGGTACTGACTCTAACATCTGCTGTACCCGTCGTTCATGTTCCTTTTCAGCCTCCGTGACTTGAAATTGTGACACCTCCGCCTTCAGCCGTCGCAGTACACTCTTGTACATCGGATTATCCGCGGTCGGAAACTTGCAGATTTCCAGGTGGTCCCCGTCGAGCCCAATGACCTGCTCTTTCGTTTTATTTAGCCGCGCAGAGCCCTCATTGACGACCTGCAAGGGGCACAGGCATGTCAGCGTCCTTAATGTTATATGAAAGTGAAGGACGTACTTGGACTCCATTAGTTTTCTTCATTTCGAAGAAAGTCGTGATCGTAAACCCTTCGGCAATATCGACGAACAACGCGTTGGCCTCCATGAGAGATGGTGACCAAAGTTCTAGTTCTCGTAGCACGCTGCCATCTTTTGCGCGGGTCACCGCAGCTCCAAGACGATTAAGAAATCCGGCGACGGAACTCGCACCATGGTGTGGGGTCCCGAAGAACACGAGATGATAAACACTTGACAACAAGTCTTTGTACAAGGTCTGCCGAGTCTGGGCGATGAGGAGCGCCTTGTTTCTTGGTGAGTCACTGACATTACACAACTGCGTAAGGGGACATACGTTTTTGACGATGATGCCTCCGAGGCTATGAGCTATACAGAACAGGGGGCGCTTGCGCTAGACGTGGTTATTACATAAGCCTACTGAGGAAAAGTATGACCAGAAGCTCACAGCTGATCCTGCCCGCTCATCGTTCAGCGAGGAGAGCAAATCTTCCGCAAAGACAAACGATCGCTGTGTGGAAGCCTTGGTGAAGATGTTCACATCATAGCCAAACGTCATGATGCGAGCTGTGTTGAGGACCTGAGGGAGAAAATCTCGGAGCCACAGCTTTCCGTCTTTGTGAGTCCAGGTCTTGAACGCATCTCCGCCCAAGCCGTGCACGGCCACAATGCTAGAGACAGCTTGATCAGCGTGGTTCAAGCTCAATATCCAGGTGACGTACTCCAGAGTGGGTTCTCCTTGAGGCTCGAAGAGAACTTGCAGCCCGAGAGTGTTCGCCTGAGGATTGAATTAGCTGTTGGCTCATTAATGACATGGAAGCCAGGATTACTGGGATTGGAGGTAACACCTCAGCCGGTTCAGGCTCGACTTTTGGAGAATTGGTGGCATCCTTTTTCCAGAATGCCATGGTAGGCTAGACGGCCTATCTGATGGATCAGGTCAATGTGTCCACAGCGTGGCAGGTTACAAAGCCAGACTTGATCAACTTCAGGTAGTCAGTCTAATGTCTTACATCGGTCGAAGCCATATATCTCAGGTAGTTCCAAGCGTTACAAGGGTGTGATTATATTCATCATGGAGTGGAGCGGGGAAACTGACGCTTAGCTTGTTGAAGGAAGGTTCTCAGCCGCACGGCGCTAGGCAAACTCAAGCAAAAGCGTCGACCCTGCAACCCTAACCGCCACCTGTTATTTGCACGGTCTCGTCGTATGCGTGTGATTTCATTATCTTCCTCTCCTTATCAACAAGTACCATCTCATAATGCTGCTTGAGACTGCTCCTTGAGTGTATTTATCAGCGATCGATATAAGAGATCGAGTTCCGTAATCACTTGATTATAGCTTAGTACGGCTGCCCAAAACAAACGGCATCGGCTTGTCACAGATGCGGGGACATTAGACAGCCTCTTATTTGGCTCAACCCCGCTTATACACGTTGCCAATCCTAGGAAGCCTCCACTTTACGCGAGCACACCACCGGCGACTAAGAAGCGTAAAAGTCCTGATCTGTGTTTCATAAATTTCTGGAGTTTCGGTATCGGAAGTATGCAAGCCTCCGAACCAAACATGAGCCCGGCTTAGCTCTAGAACTTATTGCCGGTCTCATGAGTTGCCGTCCTTCGTAGGATCGCGGCTTCGAGCGGATGTACAAGTGGCAATGGCTGTCCACTAGAAGCCGGGACCGGATGTTCTGGCTTCAAGAAAGGCACGTAAGCTGCCGCAGGACATGACCAACTCCAAGGTGAAGGCAGCATTTGCAGAGCATGTAAATTAAGGCTCGTCGAAAGCTCACTTGCTATGAGGCCTAATTCATTAAGCCGGAAGGGCTACGCGGGATCGAGGTTGACAAGAGTATTTCCTCCAACCAAGGGTGAATACCTTCCAGCGGAGTGAGACAGAAAGGTGGCTTAGTCCATCTTACAGCACGCCAAGTCCTTGGTATCTCGTGCTCCATTGTACCCTATCCTTCAGTACCACACGATTCCTGCCAGAATCATGCCAAGCATGAGCGCAGCACACCAATCGCCTCTAGAGATTGAAGAAAGCCACAGGATGAGGGAACACTGATAAAAGTAGTGTGCATAGTCCATCCTGAGAATGATGTTCTACAATAGCCCAGAACAGCAACCTTTCCCGCATGAGTAGAACTTGCTCCTCCAACCTTTTCCGAACATCTCAGGTGTCCTTTTCACACGTCGCCAACAACTTTCCTACTTCGAGCCATGGTCAGCTTGTTGACGCACCTGAACGGTTGAATCCTTGGCAAATTCTGCTCCCACCAATAAAATTCCCAGACGCCGCCAAGACAGTAGCCTCGTCCGGAGAGCCTCACATCCGTCCAGGAGCACTGCCTCCCCGACTTAGGAGGCCTCTTAAATGTATGGGGGACAGATTCTAGTCAGCTCCGACCAGAAAAAGCCATCTGGCTTTTGCTGCCTCTCACAGGATCATGTTATGGTTTCACATAGCCTTAGCCTCGATGCCCAGGTTGAAAATGTGTAGGTGAGTCTGTTGCACCCAAAATTACGAGCAGATCTTGCTTAAGCACCACATGCTGGGAGCGAGTAACCGCCTGCTGTACGGCGACTGGCAGTTCTCATCATGCGTTTCTCATTTATCATTGATGAATGAAGGCGTGATAAGAATAGGGAAGAGGTGTTGGATTTGACTGCGGAATCTCGTAATGGAGCCGACGGCCTGGCAAGTGCTAACCGGAAACGGCAGGATTGCACTCCTCGGCCATCTCTTGGATAGGATCGACCGAGAACTCGACGTTCGGACCGTACGAACCTTTTTCGGGTGGCTACTCGACAATTGAACTTTCAAGCAACTCGACGCGGTAGTGAGCCATGGCCGTCACTGGAGAATGGCGTGCCGCTATCACTTAGGAAACGAATAGATGATCGCATAATGAAGGACATGTGGCTGCTAAGCGAATCGCGTCTTGGCCTCAGCTTGCCAGGGGGCCATTTAGGGCATTTCTACTGAAGCAAAAGGGCTCATAGCTTATCAACTTGCCAAGGCTGTGTAAACTGTGCACATACCTTAACACCTAGATGCTTGGCTCCAGGGCTGAACGCTTGTGATATCGATATGAACAGATGGCATTGGTGTAGTCGTATTCTACTGACCTACCTGCCCAGCAGGTGCACATATAAGAGCGACTTTTATTCAGGAGTAACTTTTATGGAATGTCCAATCGCGAGGGGATCTGAGTGGAGGCTTAATCATGGGCGAAAAGACTAAAGGTTTTCACGAATAGGATGCAGGTTCATCACGCCCTTCGAATAGTCAGGAAAACATCTATAAAGTAAAGCACATCCCCTTCACTTTTGCGAACAACAAGCTCTATCTTATTTACCCAAAACAGCCCCACCAACAAAAGCCCTACGATTCTGGATCTATCCTTCCTCTATTTACCCCACATTAGCCATGAAGCATTTCTCTGTACTCACAATCACCCTTCTGGGCGCAACCAGCATCAACGCTCATCCAGCTGACCTTGAGGTCTTCCGCCGAGACCTCATTACCAATCCATTCACCAACGATAACTGTACAATCACGTTTGGTAAGTTCTTGACATTTTCCTGGATACGCACGAGGCCTTTAGGGTTGATTCACACTCGATTGTCTCACTAATGCCAAAACAGAGCCTGTTTATCATTGTACCCTGGAGGATCTGGCCCCAGGCGGTATAGGGGATGTCGTGTGTGAGGTAACAAGCGTAGAATGTTTACCTGGGCCGGTCTACGACTGCAAAGTAACTATGCATTGTATTTGAGGATAGATATCTTAGCAGGGCGTGAAAGGCAAAGTTAGGGAAGAAGTGAACACTGCGCAGTATTGCTTATCTATAGGATTTTGAGTAGCCGTTAAGTCTAGTAGTGATATAATTGGGTCTTAGCGGATCAGTATCTCGAGGAATTGCTTGGATATACTAGAATAACGGGTGGTTTTAGGTTCATCCTTTTGAATCTTTAGGGTGGCCCTAAATCGTGTTCGAACAAGTAGTCGTAGGGTTAGCTTCTAAAGCCTGATGGAAGCTCGATCTGTAGAAAGCTAACAGACCTACCAGGCACTGTTGCAAAAGCTTCCTGAAGAAGCTGAACGGAGGTTGCTAATGCCTCGATATATAAAAGGTCTTGAGGATGTGCACAAGGTGTATTTCTGGACCCCTAAGTCAACAATGCAGGACGGGGTCAACACGATTAACCAGGGGGAGCACTTCTGGACGGGCATAGGGTTCCATTGATCCAATGCAGCGCCCTCGATTGAGTAGCACGTAAACCAAGTCCTCGTGACCTTGTGCTGATCTAGCCTGTAGTACATTGTCCTACCGTCCCTTGAGCATTAGCATCGGCTCCAAGGAGAAGTACAATTTTTAATCAGCTCTTGCAGACGAGAATGCTAGATGCTGTAGCATTGGAGCCAGATCATCCGCTGCTGGTGACTGACTCGACTTACCCTACGGCCTTTCGACGTTGTCCGCACTCGTGTGGGTAAGTTAGCGTTGCCATCCACGAATATCCCTCAGAGCCACATTGGACACCGGCTTACTCCGTGTGTCCTTAGTGGTCCCAATATGCTCCTACATCAGGCTTCTTCTCCAAACTCATCTAAAAGGTACTGTAGAGAATCACCAGATTTAAAGATGCTTATTCACAGCTGAGAAGTTGCTATGCACACAGCTCAAGTCTCATGACTTCAAAAGTGTTTACCGCACTTGACGTCGTCGACTCTTCCGTCAGAGGTATGCTGAGAGATCGATATCATGTGAATGAATTGAATCTCGCTCTTCCCGCCGAGTAAGCTTGTCCTGTTGTCTCACGAAGTAAAGGATGTGACAACAAAATATTTCTGTCTCTTCGCAAGCCTTTGCCTGTATTGGCCATTCTGGTCCATCGTGGCCCGAAGACTGTGCCTTGATGAAGGCGGCGTTTTGATCCCTGCTCTCATAAAATGTGCCTTGCGGCAAGCAGGATGATCCAGCTGACCATGGAGCAAGGTCTCACGTTGGCCACTCCAGCGCAGCTCCATTGACTGGTCTATTCAAGCGCGCCCCTCCCTCTGAAAGCCGCTCTCACCGATTTAGTGCCATTATTGGTGGCATGAACGCAGCTGTGCCTTGATATCCGCTCTCATGCTACGATCTAGGACTAGGATCGTTTGGGAGAAACCCGGCCACCTACCGTCGCTAGACACGGTCCTCGCCATCGTCCGCCTGGCAGCGGCCCCCCTTCCGATCGTGGGGCTTGTAGTGGACAGGTTGAGGTAACGACGATCGCATCTGTCATCAGCTTCCGTCACTGCAGGCATGGGGAAGCAGATCTCTATGTTGGTGAAAGCGGACATCCTCGCCCAGTGCGGCGCGATGACAGAGCTAGGCCATGATGGTGAAGCCGACAACCACGTTTCTGGCCTTATGGCAACGGTTGGGGTGTACACACTGGTTGCTGAGGCATTGAGAAGCTGTGACCTCTGGTTAAGTGGAATATGAGGAGAGCACAGTCAGGCTGAAGACTGGTGGACAAGGCTGTATCCGAGGTTCCCCATCAGTGTCCTTTATGTAAGATATTCGTGGATAAGAGGTTCATATCTTCTTTGTGCAGGAAACCACAGCTTAGCCCTGTGCTAATATACACATAGGGAGTATTGATCCCGGGTAACGTAGCCACGGTCGTAAGGCGATCGGATGTCTTCATAACATTCATTGGAAGGCCAGTATCGATACGGTGTTGGACTTCGCTCGCTTCTGCTATGAAACAGGGTGAAAGCTCTTGGGGTGCGGCAAAGAAGTGTTCGACCCAGGCTGAAGCCCTTTCTCCATTCCAGATTTCATCGTGGAGCTCTGGCGTTGTGAAAGGCAGATCCTCATGTACATCTTTGACGACGGCGCTACATTCACATAACGACCCTATGTGTGTTGTCTGCTTCTGCACCTCGCCGAGATCGACTAGAGGTTTCGATTGGACAGTCGGAGCGGGCTCATCGACTGACGTCTTGGTGTGACCGTCGTAATCTGCTCCGACAGGCACGTCACCCAGGCACGATCCATCTCCACATAACCTCGATTGAAATTGACCGTCGACAACGTATCTAGGGGATATTTATGTTGGATGGTAGAAGACAGCAACTCTAGAGATTTAAAACAGCCAATACAGCGCGTTCACTTATTCACCTTTTGGTCGAAGCGTTCGATAAAGTGTCAAACCGAACATTTCCGATTCGCTTAGAACTTAGCGCCGACGCCATGTGATTCGACGCAGCAATGGTTTCCAACGCGTGTCTCTATTATTAGCTCCAAAGTTAAGGTAGTCTATGCTGGGCTATTTCTGTGGGCGCATCAGTCTCCGGCATTCACAAGCAGAATCTAGACGATCTCCTCTGCCTCGGCTATGATTTCGCTTCACTATGTGCATATTGGGCAAGTACATTCCTCTCTCCTTATGTATTCGACCCCCCTCCAGGTTCGGTCATTTTCATCACGAATCGACGGATTTATAGGCATCCACGGGCCAAGCTCCGAAGAGTAAGGGTGGGCCCCTAGCCGGACCCATCACTCTCGTTTCAGTTGCAGTAGCTTACAGATCTCCCGTAGCCAAGTCTCTCAGCTCCAAAAGCGAGCGGATTCCGATGGTATGGTCACATAACTGTCAGCTGCTCGGTAAGTTTACGCAGCACGTGATAAAGCAAATGTCATGCGCAATCGTCTTTTATCATTGTCTTCTCTGGTAGTCTGAAGCTACACTGGTGTACCAGCGGAGAGTAAGTCACATGCACCTTATGCCTTTTGGATAGGAGCTGAGTTTGAGCAAAAGCATGTGAACGCCTATGCTAGTGTTGCTTACGCTCGAAGAGGGTGGAACACCCATGAAGTAAGGAATATTAGGCAGCTACGGTGTCGGTTACCGCGGACCCGCCAAGGTTGCATGTCAGTTCGGAAAACATATCGGGATCCGACTCCAGCGAGATGAAGTGTTTCGGTTATATTCCCGCAGTGGTCAACACACTCTTAGGTTACCATATCAGCAACAAAGAGAATCTCATTTGTGTCATAGTGGGCCTCGAGTTCTGCCGTAATGAGAATAGTGCAGCCTTTCCAACCAGCTCCGTTAATGGAGCAATCAGCTTCGAAGAAGAAGGGAAAGTGCGACAACTTTCCGCCCAACCCACTACGTCCCGCACTTCAAGTTGTTTCCTTGTACCACGTCGTAGGAAGAGGTATGCGAGCGAAGGGCAGTACAAGAGCAATGCCCTGTCTCCTGAGATCCCACGCGTCTGCGAACCTCACTTTGCGTTGGAACACTTGAGACTGAGATTCGAATATGAGTTCGATGTCCTCTCCGCATACCCTCCACCGTCTGAGAACGGCTCGGGTCTTGCCTACGTCAAACCATTTTCCCTTACACAGCGCCAACAATGCAAGGGCCGCATGATGTCCGACCTGGTTCCAGTTCGCCTCGGAGGAAAGATCCCACCTCTTCAACATCAGCTCAAGCTGGTCCTGAGCAATCTTACAGTGAGCAGACCGATCACTGTCAACGGCGAGGTACTCGTGGGGCTGACACACTCCGAGATCTGAATGCTGATAGCCGGGGATGGACTTCTGGAAATCTTGGATTTTGAATGCCACTGTGTCCGCTGGCCGAATGATCAGCCATTTGTCCCCGTACAGCGATATCGCATGGTCGACGATAGATAGAGTCTTGAAATCTCCTTCCACCTTGATGCGCCTGTTCGATGGCCTCGGCATATCGCGGTGTAGCAATGTCGTTGGCTCGCAGACGGTAGACGGACCACCTGGCATTGTGCAGGGCTCGATACTATGCGGGAGTGGCTGCGACGTCCGAGCGCTGGGGAAAGATCGTCGATGTGAGCACTATATTGACTTTTGGCACTTGGAACAAATTGCACTTTGCTAAGTCAGTCTCGACGGTTTTGTACGTGAGTGAGGAACGAACGTCCAATACCCGTTGCACTTAGGCTTCCACTCACATACTTGCTCCCGCCGACATTCACAACAATAACGGAATGGCGAGCGGCATTGGCTGCACGCAACTTTTGTGTCCTTCTCGACTCCGGCAGTCCCCTGACGAGAACACACAGTACAGTGGACTGGAACTCGGCACCAAACCGGATAGTACCTTACTCCTGTACTGCGCGCCTGTGAGACCATGGCCGGACTGTCTGCAGACTCGGTTGGGCATTGGAAGGAACATGTTCTATGGGGGTCTGTGGCAACATTGGACGCGCTCTTGACCTGTGACACGTTGCTAGAACAGTGAGCGCGCCAACCGATCACACAGGCTGGTATTTGGAGTCCACTCACGCGACAAGACAAGTGGCAGGAAGGGTAGGTAGGGTCGGGGCTGGACGTGCCCTCCATTACTCACTCATAAGCCAGGCGTATCCTCATGATCTTGCGTAGTGTTCATCACGTCTGAAGCATAACCTCCAGTCATGGATCGAGAGAACCGCGCTCAAGCGGTCGAAAGCAGCATAGCATACAAGCGGCCTGAGCTTCTCTGTAAATGTGTAACAGAACACTTGCGCACAGGCTCGGGTGCCGATCAAGAAGTCGAGCCGGAGCATGAAGACATCATCGCACATGATAAGCCTCTCTACGAATATGCTTTGAAGCAATTACGCACAGACACAGGTGCCCATCAAGAAGTCGAGCCGGAGCGAGCAGGCATCATCGTACATGAGCGGAGCGAGCGTCTTTACGAACCCGTTCGCACGGAATTTGATCACACCTTTGCCGCAAGAGCCTGGCGCCTAGGACATAACGGTCAAGTATCTAGCAGAGGGAACGGAAGGTACGACATGCTCGTGACTTCCGCGAATCGAAGTACTTACACCTAACTAGATACCAGCGTAGAGCACGTGCGCATTACGAGCCAGAAGACAAGGAGCAGTCTTCCACCTTTAACATGAGAGAAGTGCGGGACAGCATCGACGCAGTGCTCGCAGCAGCTATAGAGAGGGAAAATTCAGAGAGGCGATCACCAGCGTGCCGAGTTCGCCGCTAGCCCACCCATCTAATGTCGAGTGTCTAGCTAGTAGTGGAGATACCTGCTTAAAGGCGTTGTTTAGCCGAAGCTTTATGATCGGCTACGACGCGTGTAAAGCAGATAGCAGCAACGTGCCTAATAAGCCTAGCCACTCCTATTAGCCCGTGCATATTCCCAACCATCTCGGCAGCATGTGTTCATCTTAGCCTGAAACTTTGCGTGGCGCGTTATTTTCCTTTACAGTTACCACGTCAGCGTCGATCCGAGAACCTCCGTTAACAGCCTCTTATTTCTCTTAATTAGGGGAACGCGTCGAAAACCACTCTACTAAGTCTACCTTATACTCGGCCTAAATGTTACGCATTAAATCAGTTACGTGTTTCTCCAGCAAGGCACGAAAAGTGTACAAAAGACAACATTGCATCCTAGTAGTCTGCTTCACTTCTCGCCATTATACTCCGACGCAGGAGACAGCAATCTAGCACCATCAACTTCCTAGACAACCCCCAGTGACGAGCCTTACTATCAACCATGTCCAACTAAGAGGGACCGTGGACGGTTCCAACTTGCTCCACTGAGCCACTATATAGATTACTCGACTTCGATCGTTACCAATTACGTTACGAAGAGGACTATGTGCCTATTCATATAGCTCTTTACAACACGACTACCTCTCTACGACACTGTCCCCACAACGAATACTCCCTGTATCTTCACGGTTGTTATCAGACCATCGCAGCGAGATTCCTGCTTACGATCGAGAAGACGAGCGATCTTTACCAATAGCTAGTGTGCACTTCATATAGCACACACACTCAGGGCTATTAGGAGACCTTACTCAGCCTTAATCGATTATACAACGACGGTATCTTAAGCGACTATAACATTAACGTTAATTATGTCTACCTCATGGTTCGTAGACTCTCGTGCCTTCCAGTACCGTGGTTCTACATAACGCCTAATCATCCGTTGCTTGCCAACCTCACCCGTCCTCCTGCTCGGCTGAGCTTGCCTATGTCGCCGGATACGTTAAAGGCTCTAGTGGTTACCGAGATCAATAATAGAACAGCGTATTAAGAGAACAACAAAGATAAAGGTGGCGTAAGCGGCGAAAGTGATGAAGAAGGACGATATGAAGACGAAGGTAGCGCAAGCAGTTAGGCTTAAGAGGCGTATGGTCACAACGAGTAGAACGATCACTTTATCGTATACAACTCATGCCCTTATTTAAGACAGGAAGGAATGTTATATAACGAACGCTTTGCGCGTGCTTGAAGCTTATTACGGGGTTCCTCCTCTGCTAAACATTGAAATGGGGAACTTCTTAACCCGACTAGAGGTGTTTTTCCAAGGTACAAGGTAAGAACGAAGCGACGTAGGTGGGAAGCCTTGTACAAAGTGCGAAGCGTCTGTACCCGTTCTCGACATAGATAAGCTACTATTAGAATCCTTAATGACGATAGAGTTCCGTACTCCTATTCCGTTCGCTAGTGATCGAGCCTTTCCCACAAGGCATTGTTTCCTCCGTTGTATCTATTCGGTGCACCCCTAAGCAAGCAAACGCACAGCAGCGGCGGCTGTCGGCGGCTTAGAGCTTCCATCACCCCACCATCGAGGAAGGCCAGCACATAAAGCCTAGGGGAAAAAGGAGCTGCACAAGAGGTGAGATTTGGTAGACATATACCAGCAGAAACGATAATAGATATAGTTAGGAATCGCTAAAGCAATATAAGAAGACTAGCAGGATATATATCAAAAGATTGTTAAAGTCTCAGCTCCTGCTCTGCTAGCGGCAGCTAACTAACCAATCGGCAGATACCAGTACTGCCATGAACAAGTAACAGCGCCAAAACTGCTTAGCTCTCGCTAAGGTCTCTTCCGAACACGATAATCTCACCTATGCGATCGTTTAGTCCGCTTCTCGGCCCTATAGACGTCGGGATGTTTATCTTTTATGTATCTAAGAAGAGCATCCTTCCTCGTATACATATTGCCACCGTCATACAGATCGTACGCAAGCCGGACCAAATTGTGAATCGAGCGCTCGTGTCTCTATAGATCGGACAACCTCGTGAACTTAGTATCGCATGGCTAGCTACATCGAGGATCGATACGATCACAACGATTTCGTAAGTCGAAGGAACAGATGAGACCGAGTTCTTTATAGGTAGTGCAGCCCTGGCTTCTTCCATTACACTTACTCTCTTTTCGAGATTTGCATTGGTCATAGGTTTTTATACCTGTGAAATCGGTGTTATAATGACAATCGCGGTTCTTGCTCACACAACGGTCGCAAGGCGTGTCGCCGTTACATGGCTTGTGCACCTTCCTGCATAGAACGCACTAAAGCCTGGTTGAGCCTAACAGCGTACAGTCTTTCTCCCTGTCAGTGCATGGTTTGTACGGCCACAGTTCGTCGTAGTCAATGCCCGCGCGGTGGCATGGAACGCAAGTCTTCAACGACCGACGCCGACAGATAGCGTTATTGGCTGTATAAGTTAAGCAGACAGCGCCCCTATCACATTCTTCGCGCAGCACACTGCACAACAAGCATGTTATAGCAGTGATATTGCTGTTCTTCGTAGTTGCCTCTATTGTCGTAGGGTCGAGTGTACTTTCTAGTTACGACGGCCGTGGAACTCGATGAAGCCCGGCCATAAAATGACGATAAGGGCAAGGGATAGTGCTAGGAATGTAGTAGTCTGATTGAATAGTGCAAGATGAGATTCCATGTTAGATGCGGTATGCTTGTTAGATATCTTGTTTTGTTGCCTAAAGTCCGGCCGCAACAAGCTTAGAGCAGACACGGGGTGAGATTTAAAATAGGTGGTGGCGCATAGCAAGACATGTCTAGCTATATGCCATATGTATTACCAACTTCCTAACCACTTATCATCGTGAGCCCGTCTAACGGGGAAGTGCTCTGGTTCGTATCTTAACGAGGGTCGCATTCGTAATAGTTCACTGACAGCCAATAAAGCCAGCCAAGGCAAAGCACTGGGGCAGAGGGCTGGGCATCCTCAGTGAAGAAGCACAGCAACGGTTGCGCCCTGACGCGTGAACCAGGGTATGCACCAAAATTGTCTACAACATTGCGGTAGCTCATAAGACTGAACCTTTAGCGCTACTGCATCAGAAATTACTCCACACTGGTCGGTCGTCGAGAGTAGATGAGTGACAGAACTGGACACGATGGACGACCTGATATCTGCGTCCAGTACAGCCTTTCATGCCAGTGGCGCGTTCGCTTGGAGCTCACGCCCACAATTGGTTGGCACGATGAAAAACTGCTGGTGCTCGGTACTTGCACCAATTTGGGGAAGCTTCAGATCTCGTGAGATCGACGATCAATATCTCCTTTTTCAATATAAAATAACCATGAGCATCGAGACACAGTGAATTAAAGTCTAAAACCGATCTGCATTGTGTCTGCTGTCATGGATTCACGCATGGTCGGCGACATCGTCTCAGTCACCCAAAGTTTGCAACGACGACAGCAACATCACGAAAACCTCTCCGATTGATCTCCCGAAAGGCTCGAGCTCTTGAAGTTCAGCATCCGCGGCAACGACATCGCATGCGTGCACCTCACCGAACAACAGTCAAAAATGTACGAATCTCCTTTTGCCTGGATGCCAAGTATTTTTCACGAGGCGGGTATACCATCCGATCTATTCATCTCTTTTTGCCGAAAAGTACTCGATTCTGTCCAATCCGAGCCAAACCGTGCATCTCTACTGTGCTACTGGATCGCCAGTGCAACGACACACGTCTCCGCATATCTCTGGCGTATCCGTGGCTTCGCTTTGCTTGCGAAGCCCACTATACCGCAGTATAGCGCAATATATCACACATTCTTGAATTTCTCTATCGGTAGATGCTCGTGTCTGCACTTTTTAGCAGGCTCACGGGGCTATTATTGGGAGGCTCTGCGGGTCACTGGTCAGCCATTTACATGGGTTCTGACAAGATGGGAGGAGCTGAGGGTGGGCAACACGGTCCTATTGGCGTTTGAAAGCCCAACGTCGAAGCAGAAGTGCATCTTGAATATGCTGATCACAGATTTGAAAGGAGCTTGCGGGATTACGTTCCAGGACGATTGGATTCTTCCGTTTCCACGGATCCGTTGTGATCACCTGTTCCGAGTTCCTCAAAAAGGTCCAGGCCCTGGGCGTGTCGCAGAAATGGCAGAGTCCGACCTGAAGATTCAGAATGCCGATGCTGGTGTCCCTGGTCCAGAAGATGCCGACAAACTTGGTAGCTGTGGGGCGTCTACTTCATCGTCGCTGGGGGACGTGCAGGTCATTGAGCAAAGGCTGGAAGAGGTGGAGACAAAAGATGACTATAATAAGGAATAGCTGCACGACTACTGTATCGGTTGATGAACACCCGAAATTCGCGCAATCATGGTGAACACTAATCGTATGTTTGTTTGGAACCAACCTGATCCTTGCCATATGCTCTTATTGCGAGTAGCTCTTATATATCTGCGCTCATGTCCCTCTATTCGCCGCACTGCGCTTCTCGGAAATACCGCCACAGCCATTGCTACTCGGATGGAACAAAAAGCTACGTCGCTCTCACTTCGACTCATGCAGACCTCCTTCTTCTTATGCTCGGTGTGCTTGGTCCTTGCCATGGAGTTTGGCTTCCTTTTCTTCGTTGCTGGGGTCATCTCAGGCGCGGTCTCCATATGTACCTGCTGTCTAGAGCAAGTGCTCTCTCCCACATGTCAGCGTGTTCCTGACTCAGTGATAGGAGTTGTGTATCTCGCCACCTAAGCAGAGACATCAGGTGTCAAATACCTACGCAGCGTGAACACGCACAAGTTTATCTGCAAGCGGCATGGCGTCGACTAGCCTCCGAAGGTATCATCGACTTGATAGTGCTGGAAGCCGGTTTGGAACCTTGTTCTCCAGGTAGTGGACATGGTTGTGGTTGGCGTTCATGCGATGAAAGTTGGGGTGGATGACCTCGAGCCTGGGCAGCTTAGGCCCTATCAAGCCGCCTTTCCTGTTGCTGACGACTACTAAATCTGGACATGGTGTTGCATAAGTGCGGTAGCGTGGTTGACAAGCAGTCAGGGCAAGCAGCCCGGACACCAGTAGATATGGCCGAACGAAGGCCATTTTAGCAGATCTGACAAATTGGACCCGGCTAGTCGAGTGCGTGACGCGTGACTGCTTGGTGGTGATCGACCCAAAGAAAAAGCAAGAAGGGCCGGGTAGAAGTGCATCCTGGCCGGTAGTGATCATCGTTTCTGCGGGCCGACCAAAGGCAGCTACTAGATACTAGGATACATGCAGCAAGCCCCCGTCGTGCTGGTGGAGCTAATATTGAGTTGAGTTGAGTTGAATTTCCTACACCCTTTCAGGCTATGCCTATTTGGGGACTAGCTATATTCCTGATATCTCTCGTTCGTTTCTCCCCGGTTCATTGAGTATCCTGCTATCGGCCTGCCATTTTGACCCTTCTTTGACCCAGCCTAGTCGTTGCCCCCTTATGCCGTCCGCATCACCATCTCTTCTCCCGCTTGTGGTTGCGTCCCGGTCCCCTGCTGGTTATCACTATCCTCACTCACTTTCCCATATTCACTTGCCAGTCTACCAGTCGCCTTCGCAAACTCTATCGTCGCTTTGACCAATGTCACGTTTGCCATCCACTTGTCCCGTGGTCCGTCTATACGTGCGTTGAGCCATCCACCCAGAATGTGCGACACATCGCTCCATCGATTGGTCTGTGACTGGAGGTGTTGGCGGCGCTCCGCCGTCCACCGGCCGCAGTCCACCAGGAAGTGCCGTACTGTCTCGGGGATTTGGCATGCGTCACATAGTCCTGACTCTACCGCGTTAATCCGGTGTAGGTAATAGTTAAGCCGGCACCGCCCTGTGCGCAGCTGAGCCAGGATTGTCGCCTCCTCCCGCTTCAGTCCGTCATATAGCCGTCGTGTGTGTGTTCCTGGGAGTGCCCGGTCGAGATTCTTCGTGTGGCGCCCGCCTCGGCTTTCCAGGAATCGCTTTCTCGCTTCGTCGGCCGCTGCTGTGCCCTCCCTCAGTGCGCTCGACTTCATCTTGACGGTGTTGGTGGGTGTGGCCCCGTCTGTCTCGGTTGCCTGTTGTGCGAGTCGGTGGGCGTCCTCGTTGCCTAACACGCCTGAGTGTCCGGGTACCCACCGTAGGCCCACCTTCGTTGCGGCCGTCTGTGTCGTTATTCGTTCCAGTCGCTCGCTGATACTTCGCAGCACCGCTTGTCCACTCTGTTGTCGTGGATTAGCTAGCATCTGCAGCGCCGACTGGCTGTCGCTGAAGATGGTCACCGCGGTACTCGGGAGGATGTCGTGTCCCGGCCAGTCGCTCTCGATCATTCGACATGCTTCCTCGATGCCCATCAACTCGGCATGGTGCACCCCAAGCGTGGCGGACGACCCCACCACCTTGTTGTGGCTTCGCGGTGCCACCACCCATCGATACGCCACCCCGATCGCCATCCTACCTCGACGACTGGACGCGTCCGTGAAGATAACCCGCCCCGGGTCCGCTCGATCGGCTACTTCAATGGCCCGTTCTCGTTCATCAATCCAAACCTGTGGTCGCGGTTGCCACGGCGCCAGGCAGAATGGTTGAATCCGTTCCAAGTTCCGTAGATCCATGTTCTTCAACGCCACCGCCGTCCGGTACAAGACCGACCGGTGCCGTTGCTGGACTTCTTCGATCATTCGTCGGATTCTCCACAACGGATTTGCTATAGGAAGCGTGTGGAGGTCGACCCAGAATCGTCGTCGTTGCGACGTCCACCGCTGTGTGGTAGGCATGAGGGATGCCTCTGCTTCCGCAATTGGCAGCGCAACAGTTTTGAATCCTGCGATGATGGCGATGGCCCCTATCCGTTGGACTTGCTCGGCTATCCCGGCCATCCTCGCCGGGAGACCCATGGACCACACCGGAGATGCGTAGTCGACCACGGGCGCCACGGTCGCCACGTATAGCTGCCGGGCGGTGTTCGGTCGGAGGCCTCGAAGTCGTCTGAGTGCCAGTGCCGCTTGCAGCCCTCGTTTGGCCGCTCGGACCATGTGAGTATGGTATCTCAATCCGCGGTCCATCACCACCCCCAGGAGCTTGGCTTGTGGAACATCGTCAACCACTTTCCCCTTCACCTGTAGGGGCCGCTTGTCCTCCAGTCGCCCTACTGCCCGCGTGAAGTGGATGAGCGTCGTCTTCTCCGGTGCGAATGTCGCTCCGCTTGTTGTCTCCCATGCCTCTACCTTGGGGACGACTTCTCTTTGTAGCCTTTCGACGTTCTCCCGGGCACTGGGCCCCGTCACCCACGCGCTGAAATCGTCCACAAAGGCGATCGCGCCCTGCCGCCTCGTGATGGGGGTGTGCACCAGGTCGGCATTAAAGAACAGGAATAGGATTGGGGACAGTGGTGATCCTTGTGGTAGTCCCGCGTTCGGTAGGTTCATGATCGGGGAGGCCTCCCCATTGACGGATATACATGCCTGCCGTCGCGAGCAAAACTGTCCCACCCACCGTACGATGACCTCTGGTATCTGCCGATCTCGCAGACGGTTCAGTAGGACCCTCTGGTTGACCCCATTGTATGCGCCTTTCACGTCAAAGCTCACCAAGCTGAGCACTTTGTCTTCTCGCCAGGCTTGGTATATCTTTTCCTGCAGAACTGTCAACGCCTGGGCCGTGGACCGGCGTTTCCGTGCTCCGAATTGATTGTCCGGTAGCAGGGCGTGAGTCTCCGCGAGGTACGACAGTCGCTCTGCCACCACGGACTCGAGTGCCTTCGCCAACGTGGGTAACAGAGAGATGGGGCGGAATGCTGACGCCGCCGTGTAATCGGGTTTGTCGGGCTTCCGAAATGGTAGAATCTTGGCTTGCCGCCACGCCTGTGGGATCACTCCTGTTCGCAGTGACGCCTCGAACAGCAAGTAGACGTGGTGACCGGCCACCGGCCAAAGCTCCTTCCACACGACTGCCGGGATGCCATCCATTCCTGGTGCTTTGAACGGCTTCGCGCGAAAAATCGCGTCCTTGACTTCTCGCTTGGTCAGGGCTTGCCATAGGTGGGCAGGTGGTGCTACCGGTGTTCTCTCCTCCGTAGGTTCATTGGTGGCGGGACGACTGTCGAAGAACTCTCTCAGGAGGATTTGACTCATTTCGTGGTTCTCTTCCACTAGTCGGTGGCCGCGCTTCAATCCGTTTACCCGGTTCACGCCTCTGCTTTCCGTTGGTTGGAGGTATCGTGCTGCTTTCCAGATGTTGTCAGTCTCCTGCAGATACTCCTTCCAGTGTTGTCTTTTCTGCTTCTTCACCGTGTCGAGGAAGTGTCGTCTCGCCTCCTTAGCTAGTCTTTCCAGGTTGCTATCCGCGTTCCCATTGCGCCGTGCTCCTCTCGCCCGATTGCGAAGGTGGCCGTACTCGTGCCGTAGCCGAGTCAGTTCTCGATTCCACCACCGCTTAGAGTAGGGCGATGGTCGTGCCAGCGGAACGTGTCTCTGGAGTGTTTCTTGTATCGTCTCGGCGAGTAGTCGCGCTTGTGGTTCAACGTCTTCTTCTTCTAGTCGGGGAGGCATTGGTTTTAACTCCTGGCCTACGACCGTTCGGATGCGCTTCCAGTCTGTCTCCTTAAACAGTCGTCGTGGTTCTGAGGCAACGCTTTCGATCGGGATCGCAAAACTCGTGCTGATGGCTCGATGGTCCGATCCGTGTTCGACATCGTACAGCTGACTAGTTAGCCGGTCATTGGCCAAGCCTTCACTGCTGAGAACGAGGTCGATGGTCGTCTCCCCACCGGCGCCTTCGTAGGTGATGCTTCCTCGGGGGAGGAGCGACTGTAACCCTAGGTCTCCCATCAACTCGATGATGTCTTGAGCTTCGCCCTGTCTTGGTGAGATCCCCACATGATCGCCACCCCATAGTGAGTCGTGCCGATTGAGATCTCCGGCGATGATGACCTCGTGTCCCGAGCCATAGTTTCGTACCGTCTGTCGGAGGAGTCGTGCTGTCTTCCGGAGGGCTTCCTGGTTCTGGGGCGGAACGTAAACTGACACCGCAAGGATGGCTCGCATTCCGACCCTGATCTGCACTGCGACGATGTCGGGCGATGCCACGGGGACTCCTCGCGTGCGGATATCCGTGTGAGCGTAGATGAGTGAGCGTATCGGCCACCTTGTCGCGTCGTCCGCTTGGCTGGGCAGATGTTGTCTCCAGTTGGGATGGTGCGACGGCGCCGCGACCACCCCTCCTTCGTCGTCCCGGAAGCACGCCGGCTCCGTAATCATGATGAGTCCATAGTCGCGTAATTTCTCGTCGTTCATCATACTATGTTGCACCATCGGCCGTTTTCCCACGTTCGCTGACAGGATCCGGAGTATCCTACCCATACCGTTCGACTGGGTTGAATCGTCGTAGCATTTCCAGGTACTTTGGGCACGTGCGGTCTATCGCCTGGTGTGGTCCCTGGCACGTCGCACACCGAATCCGCGTCGAGGTGCAGTCGGTGGCAGGATGCCCGGTTTGTGCGCATTTGCCACACACCGCCGCCGTGGCCTTGCATCGTGCCTCCACATGGCCATACCCATGGCACTTGAAGCAGCGCGTCGGGCCTTGTCGGCGTTCGTACGTTCGCGTATATGCCATCTCTCCTCCAAAGTCCATCATCCCCTTCGCCAGTAGCGCTTCCGCCTCTTGATGGTCGGCGAGAAAGACCACCACCGATCCATATGTCTTGTCGGAGGCCTTACTGAGCCATCGGATCCGTTGTATTCTCACCCCGTTTTCTTGTGCGATGGCCTCTGTCGCGTCCTGGGTGATTTCTGTGGTGGAGTTCGGGCTGATAGCGGACCGGTTGACGCGATCCACCTTGATGGGATACCATTGTTCGCCCAGGATGCGTGCCTCGTGGAATCGTGGCTCCCGGAGCCATTGTTCGTTCTGTCGTGCTTGCCGTGCTGCTTCCTCCGACGCCAGTGTGATCTTGACCTGGTCTTCTCCCCCGGCGCGTCGCTGTAAACCCGTACAGCGTACTTCCTTCGTCGCCTCGTGCTTGCGTAGTGCTGCATTGATCTTGTCTTTGAGTTGAGGAAAGTCGCTGGTGCGGTCCGTGGTTCGCGCCAGGTCCAGGATGATGGCTGATCGTGATACGAGTGACGTCTGGGACACCGAGCTGTGGGGGTTCATGGGTCCATTGGGAAGAGACGGCGACGATCCTGGCGGCGTAGGCGAGGAGGTCGGCGGGGCAGGTGCTCTCGCCGCCACTTGGGCCCAACTTTGTGTCATCTTCACTTGCTCATTAGCACTCTTCGTCATCATGTCTAGCAGGGTCTGGTTTTGAGTTTCAAGCTTTGCAATTCTCGTTTCATTGTGCTGTACTACCTGAACAAGCTCGGTGATTCTTGCTTCATACTGTTGCACCGCCTGGAGGAGTGCCTCATTCTGCTTCTCGAGCTTTGCGCTTCTGGTCTCATTGGTTCCCGTCAGTTCATCAAGCTTCTTCATCACGGCGCCCAGTGCTATCGCGACTGTCGCCGTGGGAATCTCAGCTGGGCGTTCTAGGCTGGATCCCTTTGAACCCTTCTTGCGTGTGCCATTTTGGTCTCTCCCCTCCGCGATTACCGTGTTTCCCCCCTCCCCTTCCGTGTTAGAATTAGCCCGGGCGCGTTCCGAAGGGTTACGGACTCGTTGCGACTGTCGTACAGGTGGCGGCGCCCTGGTGTCGGGTGAGGATGGCCGTGGTGGTGTTGTCGGTTCCGACGCGTCACCCACCATGGCCGCGCTACGCGTCGAGCTGTGTAACTGTCTGCTTGGGTTTTTAGTCGTTCTCAAGTCCGTCTTCGCTCTCGATCATTCGACCTGGAGCTAATATTATGCATGTCGACAGATTGATTGAACGTCGAACTAAAGTGTATTTCACGTGATGCGTCCAACAGGTGCAGGCGCAAACTGTGGAGCCCGAGTCCGCAGGGATTAACTAAAGCTTTCTAAGATAGATTGGTTCACAAGCGTCGCTGGACAGTAATCCGCTCCACTAGCCCACTGCGAAAGCTGTCACACAATGGCAGAAGCCCAACGTTTCAACACACGGATGTCAGTCAATGATCTGATTCGCGAACTAGGTTGGTCGCAGCACTCTTGGGCTAACTTCACAGTAAGTACCCCGCCTAATCCTACAGCACGTCTCATAAGCTAGCAGATTACCGCAAAGAACATCAACGAATCACTGTCCGGATCGCAACCGTCCACCTGGGGCAACATAGACTGCGAGTGGAGTGCTATCCCTAATGACGTGGTTCATCAGGCATGTCTCGATCTAAGAACGCGTTCAAGCGGGCTCTTTAGCTCGGATCTTTCCTCAGCACTCGTCGACTTCGCTGCGTATTACCGACTTTATCGAACACGTCGAGTCTGGCAGTACAACCAACGGCTTAAGCGAAGAATCCAAGAAGTTGAACAGAATGAGGCAGGGAAGGTTGGAGACGCGGCTTGCAGCGCTGGGCAAGAAAAGCTGAGACATGCAGAAAGCAGCGATGTGATGAACATCGCACATGTGCTGCAGGATCCTGATCAGCGCTGAGGATAATGCCAGTGACAGGGGTTTCCCCACGGTACTACCGTCCACGCTTACAGGTGTGATAGCCGGTTCAGCCTCAGCCACCAATCTCATCTTTTGAAATCAGCGAGATGGGTGCTGACCTGCATCAAGAATAGTGCTTCTCTGGAACAAAGCATCCTGGCTGAATTCAAATTCTCAGGAAAGGTTGCCACAATTTGTTATTAGGCTCGACCGACTCGAGCACAAGTTCGGATTGAGGCAAAGCGCGCTAGTTGCCTTGGGCGATGTCCATTCGCCCGGCCTCCCTCCAACCTTAGTAGCTCTGCCTCGTTTTTGCTGAAGGTTTCCCAATGCAACTGTGTTTCCTTCCCTCTGAACAAGAGACGGCTAGCAAGGCTTTTGTCCAGACTCGGGTCGTGTCGAAGTCCAGCCCTAATCGGAGACGAAGACGGAGACGTGAACAGCCCTTCCAAACCGCGTTCTCTTGCAAGTAGACCGGTCAGATACTCACCACTGGACAGCGTGATTGTCAATGCCAAACATCCACCATGGCGCGAATCGTCGTTGACTCGAGCTTTGGGTCGTCCATTGGTCCAGCCCCTAAACACAGCACAAGGGGACCTCAAGCCCACGCAACACGAGCTGTCAGCCTGCCACCATCGCCCGTACTTATGAGAGATGCAGGCGACAGTCAACCTTTTTTTGTTGGAATGACTACCTGGCATCACTCACACTACCTCTTACTGGACACAGTATTTCTCCATTGTCAAAATTCCCCAAATCCAAGCCTTAGCTCCTCATTGCTGCTAACATGGACGAGAGCTTGGGTACAATAAAGGCTCAAACAACAAACGCAAAATCAAAGATCAAAAGTATGTCGTCACTGTATGAGAAGCGGCAGACCATACTAAAAGAGTGTCAGGTTCTTACGATCTGCGTCCTCGCAGATCAAAGAGGATTGTCGAGTCTCGAGGAACGTTAAACCATAGACCTAGATACAAAATCCAGCGCCAAAGCACTAGGAACAAAAGGAACGCAGTGCGAGCATCGCCATCTGAAGCTCCCATTTCCTTGCTCCCTCCGGGCTCGACAGGACCAAGGCGAACAACGCGCAAGACCGCAGACCCAGGATACTACAAGGCGTTGGTGGCAGGTAACAGTCCAGATTGGAAGAGATTACGCAGCTAGCTGCCATGAATTATCTGTATAGAAGTCGGCAGCGCAGCTTTCATTCGACCTCATATGCCATTACAGGACAGATGATGAGCTCAACAATGACAGGACAAGTGGTGAAGTATGGGCACCGTATCACATAGAATTTTTCTGTGCATCATTCACAGTATTCATTTTCGCCACTCTTTGCAGATACGTCGCACGTAGTAGTGGAGGGTCAGATCTTGCACCACCGAGCGGATGCGGTCCTGCATCTCTTCCGTCGCTTGATACACGGTGCGGAAGAAGCGCACTTCTCGCGTCAGTGAGGCTTTGTCGTGGATGATCTCGACGAGCCGCTGCTCGTACGGGGGTCGCCGTATGCCTTTCGGCCCCGCGATCGCCCCAGGCTGGAGACCGAGATCTGCCGTAACTGCACGTCAAATGGCTGGAGCGTGGGTGGCTGATCGGACAATGCGGTTCGGTCGGTACGCACGTGGTCTATATCGTCGACCGGATGGTCCATGGTCGAGCACGCCATGGCTCGGTCGGCATGCGAAAGGACGAGATGGGAATGCAAACACGGCATGATTCAGTGCTCTTTTCATATTGTCAACAGCTCCTTCTATTGGAGGTGGCACGCTATATCGGTGGATGCTCGCCGAGGAGGACACCTCCATCTCTGGGTGTGGTCCATCGCGGAGCGCGAAAGCTTCGGTAAACAGTCGAGTGCCCTAGATGGTGATGTCTTGCTCGGGGCCTCCAACATCGGTCTGGCGGCCCATGAACTCACGACCGTTCCCCCATCTGCTGGTTGGACAACTCGGCAAACTCCAGTGCCCCGTTCACCTCGCTCATACACACGCGGAGTTTGTCCTGCGTGCGCTGCGAATTCGCCTCGATCTGGTTCAACCGGTCCTCGTAAGCGTGCAGTCTAGCACCCGGGTTAGATCAACATCGCCCAGACGGCAGTCGACTCATCTCGGACCTAGCCTGCAATGCGGCCATTTGACTCTCCAGCGTCTGGATCGACGAGGCCCGGTGGAGAGTCTCCTGGAGAGACCGCCTCAGCGATCCCGAGGTGGCGGCGGTCGCAGTCGGCGGGGTCGGGCGCGACTTGGAAACTCCTGATCCCACGCTGCGGCGGTTGGTGGGGCTGGTCAGTCGACGTGGAGCAGTGCCGGCGGCATCTGGTCGCGACGTCAGCTCTCGACGGCGAATGGCGACCTTGCTGAAGCCCGATGGATTGCTGGTGCCCGCCTGTGGTCCCGGGTGCTGTCCCGCTTGTTGTGTGCTCGGCGGGTGGACAGTCGTGTGAGTGGGAGGAAGGGAGAAGTCGTCGTCCGCGGCATTGCTGTGACCAGCTTGCAGGCAGATCACATCGCAACGCGTCCTCGTCTTCGAGCTGTACTCTTCACCACTCGACGTCTGTCTCTGGGCCTGTTCCTGTGATCAACTTGATGGCCACCTGTGACCACAGATGGGGGTTCGAGGATCGGCAATTAGCCAAGCATACATGGCGAAGCATGCACGATCGACATCAACGTGGTTAAAGGCGAGCTTCCTGTCCCAGTGGCCACACCGACAGCGCTGAGGTGGCACGATCTGGCCGTCAGCCGTGATGAGCTGCGTGAGGTGACGAATCGAGTTCGAGGGAGATGGTGGTGTTCGGCCCTGTTAGCGATGTCAGTCGAGGTCTCACCCCAGTACCACGCTGACTCACGCCACTCGGCAACCATGAAGCAATGGTGACCGTGATCCTTGGAGGGGTCAAGCGCCCTGTGCCAGTGGTCCGCAGAGGCTGATCCGTGACGATGGCGCCGTTGAGCACGTACCGCGTCTCTGCATCCTGACGCAACGACAGCAAACGAGAAGCTCTCGACCAGAAGGGCTTCAGTGGAAACCAGCTCTTCACCCTTCTTCTATCCTTCTCATCCTCTTCTCTCTCATTGTCGTCCTCCTCCTCCTCGTTACTGAAGTAGCTCTGCTCGAACGCGGGACGGTTGGGAGACGGTTTCGGAAGGTCGGAATAGACTCCGAGTCCGAGTCTGACAGGACTGGGAGCTACTCGGCGTGGGACCGCGTGGGCCGTCGGTGCGGGCTTTTGTGGGTGCGGTGAGTGCGGTGGGCGCAGTGGCAACGGTTTGGTGTCGTACTTTGTGTCCCTCCCGAGGCCTTGAGTGTGAGAGATGGTCGGGTGCTGCGGACGACTGCTCGATGCTGAAAGAGGCGGTTCTTGGATCAGGAGAATGTCCAGGTCTGCTGTTTGCTGATCGTTGACGAGGGCCTCCATTCCCGCGCGTGATTTCATCATGTTCAACTGCAATATCCGTAGATTGGCTTGATTCATTGTGTTCTGCGAGGTATTACGGGACCTGGGCACACTCTGGCACCAGTGGTGTGTGGTCCACCACAGTCGGCGCAGTTGGCCTCTGCCCCTGGTGGGCATCCTTTTCGGTCATGTTCGCCTCCGCAGTGCTTGCATTGCACCTTCCCTCTGCAGGACCACGCGAGATGGCCGGTTTGCTGACATCGATGGCATCTCTTTTTCTTGATTTGGTACAACTCGACACTGCCCATGTATCGTTGGTCGCAGACCACTCCATTCGTGATTGCCCATTCTGCCGCTTCGGCAGAGTCGAACCACATGCCCATCGAGGCCGTCATGCCCAGTGCCTTCTCACTCTGCTTGAGCCATGCGATGTCCTCGACCACAAAGCCCTTGACACACCAGTCGTTTTCTTCCATGATCTTGTGGACGACTTGCTCGTGTTGAGGCACAATGCACCTGGCCACCACCAATGGTGGTCATCGACCCCCACGCTGTCGGCAGATGGAATCCTGTCGAATCCTATCGAAACGAACCGCCGTCTTTGTCCCTCACAGTGATGTCACCTCTTACTCTCCCAGTGGTGGACCTGTCTGCTCTCTATAATCGTGCAACCGAGTTGAGTTTGGTGTTAATGGTTCACAAGGTCTCGAGCAGGTACTAAGACTCGACGGACCGTCTTGATCGCCATACAGACGTCGATACATACATTGCCCAGACGACGTCAGCAGATTCATCATGTCTCTCGACTCATCAGCACCGCCCGATAGATCGGAGCAATTACTGCTTCGCACGACTGAGCTGGTCTTTTCCGGTCCTTCCTTAAAAGATGTATCAGCCCACACGCTCACGCTGGATACTGAGCAAGAACGAGACACTGTAGAGGTATCTCCCGAGGCGTACCAATGCAGTAGCATGCATGAATCAGTGGACGTAAGTCAGATGCGACCAAAGCTACCTGATTCGCTGCATTTGCTGACTCTTGCAGGAATATCAGTGGGGGGCGTTGTACAGCAACAACGGCAGCCACCGTGGGCAGACCACATTGCCTCCACTCCCTGTACTGCCTCCTGAGATCGTAACGAGGATCGCAGAGTGTTGCATTGAGCCCCATAGCGTTACCGTCGTGGCGGACGGAGACAACAATATGATACAGAGGTTCGTTCCTTCATTGCCTCGCCATGTGCGGCTAGTCTGTGGGTTCTTCCGGGCTGGTGTCGACCAGGGCTTGTATCACAAATTTAATGGCTATTTGAGGATCGACCGGGGAATGAGACAGATGGCCCCTACAGAACCGCGTTTCCGTCAACCGTGGCTGCAGGCGGTCAGAAGAGTCGAAAACATCGATATGGTCCACCCGAGTGAGACGGGCGATTGTTTCAGCCTCTTTCCCCTGCTAGAGGAGATCCTCTTGCCCTTGAAGGCCATGATATTGCCCCTCGCTCCATCATTCAACGATGCCTCCGACCGCAGCCTTCACACATTTGAGCGGGAGACACAGAACGAAGCTAAGGCACATCAAATGTCTCTTCGACTCATGAACACCCAATATGCTGGGCTCAAGAACGCTTTCGCCAGAGGTGTTCGCATCACACTGGTGCGCGAGCTTCAAGTCGATGCGAGCACGACGTTCCAGAGCCGGTGTACCATCTCTAGGGACGGACTAGGACCATCGCAAGTGGCCAGAACCACCTTGACCTAGTGACCATGCACACGTACACGTGCACCAGTCTGGTAGGACGTCTTCTCGTGCGTGAGCAAATATTAGGGTCGTGAACGGTAGGGCCCGGGTCCTTCTCGGGAAATGACACAGCGCGCAACATGGAGGATTTTTAGGTGAATAACCTGGCACGTCTCGCGGAGGCAACACAGGCTGCGCAAGGAAGAGTCTGAAATCCCATCTTTTGCACCTTCTCGCCTAGACAAGCAAAGTTTGGCGATTGTGCTAGGAAAGTTTTTAATCGAAGCTTCTGTATCAACCAGCTGCTTCACGATCTTCACCGCCCTCTCAAACTTTCACTTCTGCTCATCAGTTGCCTGAACCACATTCGTCGCACCTGAGCATTCCTAGGGCCCGCCATTCGCCCATTCCAAGTCATCGCTCCCCCATACGATACCAGTATCCAACCCGTAACTATCCTGACTGCCTACGGGCTGGAAGCTCTTTGAAGACTCTGTGGAGTTCATCAACGAGTGCGTTGGTGTCTTGAGCGGAGAGGGACGCAGTGAGGGAGAGGCTCTTCGTTGGCTTGGGTTGAAGGTCTGCGGTTCCGGACGGGCGAATCATGGATTAGATGTTGATCGAGGATGAGTCGGAGGCAGGAAGTCAGTACACCTCGGAGGGCGTTGATGGGGCGAAACCGCCGGTAGCTGTGAAGATATCGAGGCATTCCTTCAGAGACTCAGACTCGAAATCATCCTTTCTACCATCCTTGCCTTCCGATTCAAGAAAAGACCTTCTTCGTGGTCCTAAAACTCAACCCCCACGCGCATTCACTCGATCTCCTCCCTCAATTCCTTTGTTCCCACTCGGTGCCCGGATAGATGTCACTGTGACACCTTCATCGTTCGCCCTCGAGAGGTGTACGCACAAATCACCTGCGATGGCTCGTGAGGCGGACCTCGCTCATGATCACGACGTGCAAGACGAGAGCACGGGCCTCTCCACAGATGGACAATAAGTTGTGGCAGCGAGGAAAGATGGCACGTCAAACACCATAGTACAGGCTTCTTTGCGACGCCTCCTCACTCGGAGCTGTAGTCTTCACCATTCGACGTCTCTTTCCGGAGATGTGCCTGTGATCAACTTGATGACCACCCGTGGCCACAGACGGGGGGTCGGGGGCTTGAGGATCGGCAATCAACCAAGCATACATGTCGAAGCATGCACGATCGACATCGGCGTGGTCAAACGCGAGCTGCCTGGCCAAGTGGCCGCACTGACAGCGCTGAGGTGGCGTCATAGGGCTGTCAGCTGTGTCGAGCTGCGTTAGATGATTCATCGCGTTTGGGGGAGATGATGGTGTTCGACCCTGTTGCCAATGTCAGTTGAGGCCTTACCTAGAGAATGATGGCTGCACCAGGCACTTGTGGTCTCTTGTGGAGGTTTGTGCTCGAGTTTGCTGCATGAGTACTCAACGATGAATTCCACCATTACTAGCAGCACGAACGGATTGTTCCAGGTATAAGATATGCTCATGCTATAACCCTTCGCCGAGCATTTTAAACCAGTTTCGCAAACTTAAGACTTCCAAGCTTGTCGAAATATCCTTAAGTAGAACGGGACATACTGTTTCTGGATGTTTTCGTGTAAGATGAACGAAGAGCGTGGGTGAATGCCGAGGATGGAGCATCCTTTGTATAAACAGATTGGTACCGACATAGGACAAGAATGTGGAGAGATTCTTGATCAGGGATAACGGATTGCACAGCATATAAAGTCAATCCTCGCATGTACGATACGACGAACTGCACCCACAATGGCGTCACGAATCCAAGTTCAAAGACCAAATCCGTCGCAAATGATTTAGCTTATCTCGGCTATCGTACCTGCGTGGGGTGCTACCCCACTAGGCGGCAGGAATGACCTGCGTGCTTCGCTTAGGATGTAATGTAGATCTTCTACTATAGCTACAGTAAGAGGTCGGGCACCTACCACGTACAGGCTCCTCCATCTTCTTAATATCATCAAAGATAGCCTATATGCTCTTCTGCTTTAGCACTCAGTGCAGTAACTCCTTAATCTTTCTCGCGTTAGTCTCTTCCTCGAAGTGCGCTCTTGCTTTACAGCGTCCACTTTCAGACGGCGACTCAGCAAACTCTACCTCATTACGCCCATGACTGTCAAGGAGCGACTTCATGCAGACGGGAATGAGTCCTGGATCGTAAGCATCGGTTGTGCCTTTCATTTCGATGTGGCGGGGCTGATCACGATCGGACTGCAATGAATCCAGAACGTCCCGCTTTCTGGCCTGTTGAGGCACGTTCTGTAAACGAACTGACCACGCGACTGGGTTGTAGGAGAAGCCGGACGTGCTCTGGTTTATATCTGACATGACAGCAGTGATAGTGCGACCCAAGATCTTGTAATTGCCTTCTCCAAATCTTCTATGCACTCGCCTAGCAATGTCGCCATTTCCAAAATTGAGCCAGACGGTCTGGCTTGGAGCATGCCAAGAGAGCACAATCTTTCCTGAATCGATCCGTCGTCCAGTAGCAATTATAGGCAATGATACGGGCGTAATCAAGACCTGTATACCAGAGTATGATGTTCTAGTATTTCTTCTCCGCAGGCCAGCTTGACTTAACTCTGGCAGAGAAAGCTTACGCAAATGCAGGGTCCTCGATCCTTACATCCGCATTAGTAAAGCTATCCGCATCTGCTTTACTAACTCTAATGTTGTCCATCGACACGTTAAATCCGTAGGTGGCCAGAAGGATTCTGATGTCTTCTCTAGTACAGCTTGGAGACAAGCCATCAATATGAACAGCGGATAAATCTAAAGGTAGCACAATGTTGGGCTATTTATACTCCATCTCAGAAAGAGATAAGCGCTCCTGCTATATGTTGGCGTACATCGTTCTATGTCTGCGATGCCTAGTACTGTATCAGGAAAATTCATCCGGAAACAGTCAGTGGCAATCTTGACCTACTATATGAGTCCGCTGCGAGTCTTCTAGGCTTGCCATGTCCCGTCCTCGCGATCCTTTTATGGGAAAATTCAACTATAATATAGAAGCGTGTCAATGTGATTTGCAAAATATCCTAGGCAGGTTGTCAAAGTTCGAATGGCCATATCTCCCTCAAATCCGCCTCGCTCTTGATCAGTTCGTCATTGTCAGGATCCTCGTAAGCTAGCACAGCTGCCGACATGCTTGCAAACAACTCCTTGTGTGCCTTGCATGCTTCTTCCCAATCCTGTGCAGGTACCCACCCATCTGGAGCTGTGTTGAGGAGGGCTGCCACGTCTCGTCTCAGATCATGTGCCGCCACAAATCGTTTGTAATGATCCTGATGGACAGCCAGATCCTTGTCGTCGGGAAGAGCAAACGGACACGAACCAGGGAGACCGAGGTCTGCCCAGTGTCGAGAAGTTTCGATGAGCTCGTGACGAAAGGCGACGGCGCCGTCCTTCCACGTCCGGTAGCAATAGCGGAACGGTCGAAACAACGACTCGTCTAGTAAGCGAGGAGTTGCCAGTTTCGGCAAGAGCAATCTGACACTGCCGTCGTACGCTTTGGCACACAGCTCTTGATTGAAGTGACTTTGGTCTCGGGCTTCAGGCGTGTATGTGGCGAAGTCAGGGACATCTTGTGAGAACCAGAATGCAGGCTCGACGCTCGCCGACTGCCAATCGATGATTCCCGTAACCACAGTCGGGTCGTCTACTGAGACGAAGATATTTCTCTTGTGCAGATCAGGATGAAAGAGCAGGGGAGCAGCGGCATCAAGGACACGCGGATCTTTCGAGATCTCCTGCATCACGGCTCGTCCGGGCTCGAGGAGAGCAAGATGTTCTGTCGGAGGACCTTGATACCGTGGGTATGTTGACAGATCAGGATTTGGAGGAACTCTGGTGATGCCCGTATCGACGAGGCCGTCGCAGTATGCTTGGAGATCAGACCCTGGAACCCGATCAGAGATGGTTGTGGGCAGACTGTGACATACTTACATGGGCCGTGATTAGATTCAACATTCTGGTAATACCTGGGCTCACTCGGCCGACAGCCCCAGTACATGGCACCACAATGAGGGCCAATATAATAGTCTTGATCCAGTGGGATCTTGCATGAAGACGCAAGGGGAACGTTGGCATAGTAAAGGCTTCCATATGCTGGAAAGGTCATGTTCGCAACCTGCTTCAGATGTTGGAAGATGGTGCCGATGCATCGTATTCGTTGATCGCCAGTCATCATGGACCACACCTGCGCCAGCTGAACACCTTCGACATGTTCCATGATGATGTATTCACTCTTGACAGGGTGGAAGATATCATCGTTCCAATCGAGGATTTTGGGGACGGGAATCTCGGTCTTGGTTTGTACTGGACGAGTTGTCAGCCTTCCGCTTCAAAATCGTCTCGTGACATACTGTAATGCATGGTAGCTACTTCGGATTGTGTTGTCAGCTTCTGTGGTCCTGCTATGGTAAACGGCAGTTTGGCGACCAGACGCTGTCCGTTGTCAGTGGTGAAAAGAAAGACCCTATTGAATCCTCCTTCTTTCTTGATGCAGTCTCTTATCGACGACGCACCCGGAGAAAGATCGACGACACGACGGGAAAGTGCTTCGAAGTCGAAGGGAATGTGTCGGGCACTGCGCTCCTGCTCGTCATGTCGAAGCCAACGTCCACTGGTGTAAATATACGGATTGAAACCTATTATCGCGTCATTTGCTAGTCGTGGTAGATATTTCCGGCTTAACCCACGACTACTCGCGCCGATAGATGTAGAGGTCATCGTTCGAAGGTGATGCTCAATATTGGGAGTTACAGGTTGGCTTTGTCTCTGATAACATTGTGAATGCGCTCGCTGTTGGTGGACATTGTGGCGCAGAAGACACACTCGTTGTGAAGGTAGAACTACGTTCCGTGTGGTGTGTGACCATAATGACGGAGAGTAAGGGCGCATTGGCCATCGTGGTCAAGATCAGGAAAGTGTAGGATTGCTCGAGCTATGAATTTACAATGGGTACGATACTGCGTAGGTGGCCAGTGCGTCTGAAACGACTGGCGCGCGCTTAGGTCTGTTTCAGGGTTTATGTGTTGCGCACGGCGATCACCAACAAAAGCTGACACATCGACGCGCTTCTGAAACTATGCTTCCAAACATAGCTCAGTCTTCACATCTGAATGTCGTGGAACAGCTGTTAAGCCATGACTATGCTGTGTATAAAGTCTCACTCGGTTTTCTTCATGTCATGTGGCAGCAGCAGTGGGACGAACGCTCCCCATACCATCATCCTATCGAAACACAATGTCCAAGGCAATTGGAAACTTTATTCAGAAGGCGCAAGGCATAAAAAATGCCCCCACCAAATTTGCACCCACAGCCTCAGAAGGAACTCGTATCATTCCGTCCCGCAGCCGTGATGCCGAGCTCCAACTACGTATCGATGCCGGTCACTACGACGCAAGCACAAAACGACTCAATGTCGTGTTGCAGGTCAACTCTCAAGCCACAAGTCCGGCATTGCGTGAGTATGTCAAGAAAAACTCAACTCATGGCAAGCTTGCGACTGCCTCTTTTGACACAAGTGCCGAGGACAAAGACGCCGAGTTCAAGAAGATGTTGGCTGCTCTGGAGGACCAAGCGGGGGCAAAACTTGGATGATCGTCGAGGAGAACTCTTCCACAATCCGTCTGGTGTTAGTTTGGGAGCGTGATTGGAAGCAGCACAAGCCTGAGAAGGCACAACAAATGTTGTGAGCATCGAAACTTGGTCCTCGGCAGTCATGCGTACCGAAAGCGGTGGTATATTGTTCTGCTGGTGAGGGTACTCCGGATAGGTTGGGCAGGACTGCATTCAGTGTACAGAGCATCATTTTTGACCTGCATTCCTGTAGTATCTGTCGAAGAGAACACATGGAGACACCGACGTTGTTTTCGCGTTTTCAAGAGAGAATCAATTCAATTCATGTACAGTAGCTATCATTATCGCCTTCCACCTTGCCAAATTTTTTTTTTGCAAAATACAGTATGTTTGACAATTGCTGTGGCCAATCTCGCGACTTCCATGCCGATATCACGAACATGCTGCCTCGAAGAGTCATCAGTGCCTTTCCAGATGCCAGGTGTGTTCTTTCCCCCAGCATTTTCTTACCTCCTTTCAGTGCAGTATATCTGCTCATGTCACGAACATATGCTCAGCCCGAAATAGCCGGACCACCTGCTACCTAATCGCCAACTGTAAGATTCGCTTGCATAGCATCATGTTTTAGCATACTACAGAGTACAGTACGAGTATATGACTGTCACTTCCGTATGCCGCAGCCAGGTACAGGCTGCGGTAGGCGCTCAACAGTCCCACCTAACGCAAGCCCGTATGTCTGCTTGAAGAAGAGACGCGTTCACTGTCTCGAGTTGTCCTGTACAG
>Ga0210040_10000523_pt1 | contig 64058 bp, 53 predicted proteins | sample CryGeyCG12114_NA_FD_185462 | JGI IMG/M metagenome (GOLD analysis project Ga0210040, IMG submission 185462) | Groundwater microbial communities from aquifer - Crystal Geyser CG19_WC_8/21/14_NA (SPAdes) (version 2) | ecosystem: Environmental > Aquatic > Deep subsurface > Groundwater | place: USA...
GTTTCATCCGGAAGTCGTGGCGAAATAACGCGGCTACAGTCAGTACCGCAGAAGTAACAAAAGTGCGGACAAAGCTGAAAGACCGGCAAAATGCTTTCACCATAGAGGAATTAAAGAAATTATATTAATAAAGTATGGCTGTAGTGCTTTGCTAACAAAAGTATGGCTCAGCTATACTTCGCCTGTGTGCTATATATCCTCATATCAAAATAAAAGCCTGCCCCAGTTAATTTATAACAGGAGCAGGCTTTTATTTTGAATTTTATACTTCGATAATTAGGCATCAAAAATACATGCTTTTACCAGCACATGTTTGTACCTGCAAACAAGATCATTTATTTCCCATTTTCATCTCCAGCAGTTTCATAAAATACCCTCCTACCACGGAGCGCGCCCGGAAATTAAGCACTTCGGCATTCGTTGTTTCATGCCAGTCGCTTATCGGAATTCTGGCGGGGGTTTCGTTTGCATACTCCCACACAGGATGAATAAGCGCTTTGAAATCGGCTTCGTTATCGGTCAGGGTAGCTGTCCAGAGTATCCAGTCAGACTTGGTGTAGGTTTTGCGGCTGTCCAGCGGTAATCCGTAATTACCCTGCTTCGTTAAATAATAGTCTACCTCCTTATCCATTACAGATTCCGAAAAGATATTCAGGTCTAATATATCGTCCCAAGCCAGGTTATACTTTTGGCTCCAGGTTCCTTCCTTTGCAAAGGCTAAAGTATAGTGGTCGCCATCGGTTGCCAGTTGCATCCACTTCTGCGCCATACTCTTAGCTAATTCTGTATATTGCTTTTCAACATCTGCTTTACCAAGCATGCCAGCCAGTTTGCCGAAAGCGGCCAAAGCCTCTATTGCCTTCACCGAGAGGTTGGCATTACGGGCAAGGTGGCCGGCAAAGTCGTCAGTAGAAAGCTGGTTTGCCGGATCAAAACCGCTCTTTTTGAGATATTCTGCCCAGGTCGTTAAAGTTTCCCAGTGCTTTTTAGCGTAATCAGCGTTCCCTTCTGCTTTGGCAATAGCCTCCGCAAGTATAACCATGTTGCCTGCCTCTTCTACCGGCATGTCCTCACCATAGGTCTGGCCGTTAGCAATCGGGTAAGTCCCCAGGTCGTGCGCCGGGAACGGCTTTTTCCACTTACCACTTTCGCTATAGTAGAAGATACCATTCATCATGCCTTTCACCAGGTCGGGATTATATACCAGAAATAAAGGGGCTGAAGGATAGGTAAGATCCACCGTATTGATGGAGCCATTGCTGAAGTTTTCCTTAGATAAAAACAGGAGTTCTCCGTCGGGGCTTTTTACCATCGTGTGCGCGGCTATAGCCTGACGGTATACCAGTTCGCACAAATCTGCATACTCCTTGCCACCGGCTTTTAAGGCATCCTGGTATAGTTGCTTGTCGAAAGCCTCACACTGCTTTATTACCTTAGTATAGTCTGAGGCTGCCTGTGCCAGCTCTTCTTCCATGGTATCAGTGTCATCCAACTTCCACCAGGGCTTCAGGTTCTGGTTAAAATACTGTACCGAATACAGCTCATCATAACCCAGTAAAAACACTTGTTCTTTTGCTGTCCTTCCTACTTTGCCTAAAGGCACCACAGTGCTTAACACCAGGTTTTTACCCGTCTTCGTTTCCGTTGCGGAAGGTTTTGAGGATGAAACAAAAGGACTGATTGCCTGCGTTGCAGATGATACATACTGAATTGATTTTACGGAAGCGGGAACTGCTACATACATGTAACCCCAGTCGATGCGCACGTTGTCGCCCTTCTTTTGCAGCAGAGGCTGCTCTTTTGTGCCTGCTTTAAGTATAGCCAGTTTACCTGAAGTATACTGTTGCGCACTTACTTCCTGATCCGGCGTATTTACGGCAATGTTTGTAGAAGCGCCAAAATACAGTTGTACATCATGGCTTGCCTTATCATTTGATTTTACCTTAAACGATACATAAGACACTGGTCTGGACATAAGCGCCAGATCTTGTACCAACAAAGGCGACGTGAAAGTGGCCGTAACCTCTATTTTGCCACAGTCAAACTGGTAAGTAGTTTGTGTGGCATTCAGCTGCACACTTTTTTGTATGGCAGGTATAACTTTGGCATAATCTTTTGAAGTTTCTTCACGAACAAAACCTGCATCCAGCCATCGCCCGCCGGCCGTGTTGGTTACATGTATAGCCAGTACATTTCCCTCTTTCTTCAGCTTTTTAGTAAGCGCATCGCTAACCGGGATATACTCATACTTATTTGTCCAGCCGCTATGGCGGTAGATTTCGTCTCCGTTCAGGTATACTTCTACATTATCATCGTGGTTCAGCTTCAGATATAACTTGTTGATATTCACCCCCCCCATCGAAAAGGTTCTTCTAGCCCAGAGGTCATCGCTTTTCCACAACGTTTTGGCTTTTTGTTGATCATCCCCAAAGGGCGCAGCTCCGGATTTCCACTTACTTGCATCAAACTGTGCGTTCATCCAGCCCGAAGCAGGTTCAGATTCTGTATAAGTAAAAGTATAATTCTGCTCATCGGACGCGGCAAGAACGGTATTGTAACTTTTTGCCTCCTGCCCCAGAAAGCGGTAAACCTTCCCGTCTACTTTTACCATACCTGTTAAGGCTTCCTCTTCCCCAGTCCAGTGTTTGGTAACGGATTGGTTAAGGGTATCTCCGAACGCCCAGATGCTAAAATAAGGATTATGCGTAATCAAGGGATAAGCAGGCGCTCTTAGTTCCTGCGCATTTAATGCAACCCACGGAAGCCACAGGATACACAATAGTATACATATCTTTTTCATAAAGAAGCTGAAATAATATTAAAATTCTGATAAAACATTTACTTGGATAAATGTAAAAATATTGCAACAATCACTCATTCACTTCGGATAAAGAAAATGGCTTATCCTCTTCTTTGATTCCTCTTTCCAAAGCAGGTTTGCTGCCCATCTCAAAGTGCAGGGTTCCAGCATTTACGATGTCCTCATGGCGTATCCAGTTATGGGAGTATGGCTTTCCGTTTAGCGTGCCTGACTGGATGTAGACATTCTCCTTGCTGTTATTGGCGGCTTCAATGATGAACTTCTTCCCATTCTCTAAGGTAATCGTCGTTTTCCGGAATACGGGGCTGCCTATTACGTACTGATCAGTGCCCGGGCAAACACTGTAGAAGCCCAGTGCGCTTAGCACATACCAGGAGGACGTTTGCCCCTGATCTTCGTCGCCAGGGTAACCGTTCTCTGTTGCGTTGTACAGCTTATCCATTACAGTCCGTACCCTTTCCTGCGATTTCCAGGGTTCTCCGCCATAGTTATACAGGTATACCATGTGCTGGATAGGCTGGTTTCCATGTGCATACTGCCCCATATTGGCCTTCTCCATTTCGGTCATTTCATGAATCTTACGTCCATAGGTGCCTACTTTAACTGTATTGGGCACGCTAAACACAGAGTCAAGCTTAGCAGTAAAATCTTTTTCACCACCCATCAGGTTTATCAATCCCTGCTCGTCGTGGAACACCGACCAGACCCAATGCCACGCATTGCCCTCAGTAAAGGGTCCGCCCCACTCCACCGGATCAAAACCGGCTACCCATTCACCATCCGCTTTTCTGCCGCGCATAAACCCTGTCGATGAATCATACACATTTTTATAGTTATACATTTGCCTGGCAAAAATCCGCTCATAAAAAGGATTATTTGTAAGTTTAGCCAATTGGTAGCCACAAAAATCATCATAAGCATATTCCAGTGTTTTAGCTGTGGCCTCGCCATGTTCAGGATAAGGAACATACCCCAGCGCGAAATACTCTTTCCATCCTTCACGCCCGTTTGCCGGCCCCCAAGGGCCTTTGTTGGTTGCTTCGTGCAAATAAGCTTCTAAAGCCTTATCAGGATCGAAAGTGCGGATGCCTTTCACCCAGGCATCAGTCAGCAGGGAAATAGCATGGTTCCCAATCATACTTCCTGCTTCGCCCGGGAATGACCACGACGGCAGCCAGCCGCACTGCTCCTGCGCATCAAGCAAAGCCTGCATATAACGCCCGTGCATGGTCGGATGCAGAATGGTATTCAGCGGGAACTGCGCCCGGAAAGTGTCCCAAAAGCCTGTGTCAGTATACATGTATCCCTTGTATATCTTTCCGTCGTATGGGCTGAAGTAGTATGGGTTTTCATCCTTATCATATTCAAAGAACTTACGGGAAAACAAGCTGGCACGGAAAAAACAGGAATAGAAGGTAGCTTTTTCTGCTTCGGTGCCGCCTTCTACCAGTATTTTGCTCAAATGCCTGTTCCATACGTTCCCGGCAGCGGCTTTGGTGGCCTCCAGCTTTTTATACTTGCCAAGTTCTTTTTCCAGATTCAGTTCCGCCTGTTCGGGACTTATGTAGGAGGAAGCCACCTTGGCCTGCACCGTCGCCCCGTCTTTAAACTGGATAAATGCGCCTATTCCTTTGCCCTCATTTGTAAGTGCTCCCTTAGCGATGGCACCGGTCGTATTGTCCCATGTGCCCTGTGAAATAAAAGGTTTGTCGAAAACGATGACAAAATAGCTTTTGAAGTTCTTCTGTAGGCCTCTTCCATTGTGGACGTAACCAATGATTTTGCGCTCTTCCGGAATAATTTTCACCATACTCATACCTGTGTAGCCATCCAACACCACATAAGAGCTTCCTGAGCGCGGAAAGGAGAACCTGGCATGTACGCCGCGCTCTGTAGGCGACATTTCGGTGGTTATATTATTATCAAGCTTTACTTTATAGTAATGAGGTTTGGCAATCTCATTGCTGTGGCTGAACCGGGCTGCTCTGCTGTATTGGTTCACCACCAGCTTACCCGTTACAGGCATCAGCGAGAATACGGCATAGTCGTTTGTCCAGGAACTGCACTGGTGTGCCTGCTGAAAACCACGTATGGAATCGGCAGCATATTGATATTTCCAGCCGTCACCGTTTTTGCCGGTTTGGGGTGTCCAAGTGTGCTGTGCAAAAGGAAGCGCCATGGTTGGGTACGTATTCCCGCGGGTGAGTTCAAACGAAGAGTTTGTGCCTTGCAAAGTATTTACATACTTCACCAAATCAGGAACTCCTGCAGAGACATAATAACCTAGAAGCCAAAGTAATAGGGAAAAGGCAGCTTTTAATTTCATATTTCTTTATTTTATAGTGTCTGTCTGGAGGAACTTACATATTCAACTACCCACCAGTGCTGGATTTTGAACATAGTTTTGCCATAGGTCATCTAATGTTTTGCCCGTTAGTTTTACCCATACTTCAGGAGTATAAGTATGTGAGCGCATCGACGCATCTAAACTATCCACTATTTTATCATTTACATTTTTTTCCAGCCACGCCAGAAAACGGGCTGTGATACGATAGCTGTTGGTGTAACTTTGTTCCGGCTTGTATGCCGGTAATGTCCAGCCTGCACCGGCATTATCCACGCCGTATTTATACCGAACATAATCCGTAATTCCTTCTGTCAGCCAGCCGGGGCCTGCTCCGCTGCCGTATGCCTGCACCACATGAAAAGCTTCATGCGTTACAACATCTATATCATTTGGGTGCTGAAGCATCCATGTTGGGCTGTATCTGATGATTTCGTCGCTTGTAGCAGCTACGCCGTCATAGCTCGGATCAATAATGAAGGTAAGCCTGGTAGCGGTGTTAGGATTAAAGCGTTGGGCTTCTTTCGGATAAACCTCAAAAAAAGTATCAATCATACGCTGCTTGACGGTACTACCAGTTTCAGCGAAAGCGCTGTCCTTGTTGATAAATATTAGTGTATAGGGGCCGCGGGTGAGGGAATCCTTGCTTATATATGTACCAATATGTGACCACTGGCTTTGCCTGTTCTGCCCTTTTCTTTGGCCCTGTCGTTGATTCTGTGCATTTGCTATTGTTAAGGAGACAAGCATAAGCACACATCCTGTAATTAGTCTTTTCATTTGTAGATAATTTTTTAATACAGAAGAAGATTTATGTCTTACCGCTTTCAGTATAGCTGATATAAATTATTTCTTGAAGGAGGAGCTTTCATTTAAGGAAAACAGAAATTTAATGGACGCAGCCATGTTGCCTAAACATTAACTAAGGCCTTTGCTATTCCATCTTCCTGTTTACTTTCTCCACGAACTTGCAGCTCCTATCAAGGCAGATTCCTCCCCTAGTTCTGCTACCCGTATCGGAATAAATATGGACTCTTCCTCCAGGCACTTTCCAAGTTCTGCTGAAAACAGGCTGTAAGCTTTAGAGATATTACCTCCTATAACCACTAATCCAGGTTTATTCTGGCTAAAATAGTGTTTGATAAATGCTGCCAGATTTCTACCAAACTCATCAAAAATCAACCTCACTTCTGGCTTTGTAACTGCCAGTTCCGACAATTCTTTTACTCCCTTTAATTTGAGCCCGGTTAACTCAAAATATTTTTTCACAAACCAGTCTGTAGACAGATAATCTTCCGCTATACCTTCTTTAAATGGACTATGCCACAAATCAGCATCCTCCACTTTTCCGTCAGAACAGCTTGCAGAACCTAAACCAGTTCCTAAGGTAAGCCCCAGCACCCGTTCAAAGCCTTGTGCTGCTCCGCCAACCACTTCACCAACCAGAAAGCACGCTGCATCGTTGACAAACATGATGTCCTCTGCTTGAAATGAAAGTTTTGAGGCTAACAGCTCTTTTACATTTAGCTTATAAAGTATATCATACTTGTTTTGATCTTTGATAAGAGACACACCCCCGGTATAATCAAAAGGACCAGGCATAGCTATTCCTATTTTACCTGAAAAGTTATAATTTCCTTTCAAAGCTTTCTTTATAGCTTCACTCCAGCTGTTAATTATCTCTGCTACTGTTCCGTGTGTATTTATTTCTTTTCTTATATAGCTTTCCGATAATAGCATACCGGTTTCCAGGTTCACAAGTGCTGCTGTAATGTGTGAGCCTCCTATATCTATTCCCAATGCTATTGTGTTATCTTTAAAATCTGACATCTATATAGCTTTTGTTAAAAAGGTTACTAACACCTCAGCCCGTTAGAAAACGATACGGCTGATTTTGTTTTAACCTAAAGGCACTGTAGTTCCGATTCCGGATGGCTGGTCTTTTACTTTTGTGTCATTGGTTTTTCCCAGGTTGAGAACGAATAAGGATAAGCTGCCTGGCTGGTGCCACGGCTTTTGTCAGGCTCCGGCCCCATCTTAAAGATAAGCTTGCCACCCCGCTGCACGTCCTCCTGGGTTATGTAATTCTTTTCATACTTCTTGCCGTTGAGCCTGGCGCTCTGGATGTATAGATTTTTTGCGCTGTTTTCTGGGGCCTCTATTACGAAGGTCTTGCCGTTTTCCAACTGCAGTGTTGTCTTTTTAAAGAGCGGCGCACCCAGCACATACTGGTTCACGGCTGGTGTAACCGGGTAAAAGCCCATCGCCGAGAACACATACCAGGCAGAGGTCTGCCCGTTATCCTCGTCACCGCAGTAACCGTCGGGAGTGGGCTTGTACATGCGGTTCATGGTCTGGCGCACCCAATATTGCGTTTTCCAAGGTTCTCCAGCGTAGTTGTAAAGATAAATCATGTGCTGTATGGGCTGGTTACCGTGCGCATATTGCCCCATGTTGGCTATCTGCATTTCGCGTATCTCGTGTATCACCCCGCCATAGTAGCTGTCGTCAAACACCGGCGGCAGCGAAAACACAGAGTCCAGTTTGGCCACAAAGTTCTGTCTGCCGCCCATTAAATCTATCAGCCCCTGCACATCCTGAAATACCGACCAGCTATAGTGCCAGCTGTTGCCCTCAGTGAAAGCATCGCCCCATTTAAAGGGATTAAAAGGCGACTGGAAGCTGCCGTCCTGGTTTTTGCCCCGCATCAGGCCCGTAGACGGGTCGTACAGGTTGCGGTAGTTCTGGCTGCGCTGCGCATACAGGTCTATCTCTGCCTGTGGCCGCTTCAGGGCTTTGGCCAACTGGTATATAGCAAAGTCATCATAAGCATACTCCAGTGTGCGCGCCGCATTCTCGTTGATACCCACGTCATAAGGCACGTAGCCCAGTTTGTTGTAATAAGCCACGCCTTTTCTGCCGACGGCTGAAATGGGGCCTTCGTTGTTGGCCCCGTGCAGCAACGCCTCATAAAGTGTATTAATATCGTAGCCGCGCAGGCCTTTGAGGTAAGCATCGGCCACCACAGAGGCTGAGTTATTGCCCACCATGATGTCGGCATAGCCGGGGCTCGACCACTCGGGCAGCCAGCCGCCTTCTTTGTAGTCGTTGAGCAGTCCCTGTTGCATTTCCTGGTTAATAGCCGGATAAGCGAGGTTCAGGAAAGGGTATAGCGCCCGGAACGTATCCCAGAAGCCGGTGCCGGCAAAGCTGTAGCCAGCGTGCGTCTGCCCGTCGTAAGGGCTGTAATGGGTGATTTTGCCGGCAGCGTCCAATTCATACATCCGCTGCGGAAAAAAAAGCGTGCGGTACAGGCAGGAGTAAAAAGTGCGTAGCTGCTCGTCGGTGCCGCCTTCCACGGTAATACGGCTCAAGGTCTTGTTCCATACATCCTTTGCTTTCTGCCTGGTCGTCTCAAAGCTGTCATTGGCCAGTTCCCGCTTCAGGTTCAGTTCGGCCTGCTCATAGCTGATAAAGGAAGAAGCTACCTTTAGATTCACTTGTTCGCCTTTGGTTGTCTTAAATCCGATAAGCGCCCCGGCATGGTCTGCCTTCATCTCCAAAGCATTCTTTACCAGTGTACTATCGTGCCAGGTATAAGCCAGCGTGAAGGGCTTGTCGAGATAAATAACAAAGTAGTTTTTAAAATTCTTGGGGTTGCTGCGCGCATTCTTGGTGGTATAGCCAATAATTTTGTTCTCTTTAGGCAGCACCTTTACATAAGAGCCTTTATCGAGCGCATCCACCACAATAAAGGAACTATCAGCCCGGGGAAAGGTAAAGCGGAACTGTGCGGCGCGTTCTGTAGGCGTTATCTCAGTGGTGACATCATGGTCAGCCAGATAAACACTGTAGTAGTATGGCTTTACGGTTTCTGCTTTATGAGAAAACCAGCTGGCCCTGTCCTCCTCGCTGAACCTAGCTTTACCGGTAAGGGGCATGATGGCGAACTGGCCATAGTCGTTCATCCAGGGTGAAGGCTGGTGGGTTTGTTTGAAGCCACGGATTTTGTCGGCATTATAGGTATAAGCCCAGCCATTGCCCATCCGGCCCGTTTGCGGCATCCAAAAGTTCATGCCCCAGGGCAAGGCGATGGCCGGGTAGGTGTTGCCATTCGACAAACTTGGTTTGGAGTCTGTTCCCATCAGCGGATTAACCAACTCTTCGGGCGCAAACGGCTTGGTATTTTGGGCAACAGCCCCTGTGTGTAGCACGAGTGCCAGAAGGGCTGTATGTGCAAAAACAGAAAGTATGTTTTTTTTCATTAATTATACTTTGTTTATATTTTCAAATTTAATGCCTCTTGTATAGTCATCAAGAAGTATTATCTCTATTTTAAGATATTAGGACAGTCGCTGCCACAAAACATGTTAAGCAGCTTTCTGCAAACATATAAGAAAGAACAGCTATACTAAAACGTTTTAGCAATAAAGCTAATTTACCTAAATTTCTATAACTATTAAAGTTTTTTCTGTCGGATTTTATCGTTTTTTTACAAAAAACAAGTAAATGTAGCCTGTTATTGCTTTGCATATCTCTTGCAATGATGCCTATTAGCTAAGCAATCAGCTCAATACTTATGATGTTACTCAAAATAAAAAAGGCTCTTCCCTACTTCAATTTACAATGTTAAGTATAGTATGATTATGAGAAGTATAACAAACTAATAAATTAATTTGCTAATAAGCAAGCACTCACAATTTTAATATCCTATCGTTTTGTAACCCCATAATATTACATTGATAAAAGCATGACGTTCCTATATGGTTGGGTTCTACTCATTCTCTCAGACTTTGCAACTATAAACGCGCATTAGTTAAGCATTAGATAATCAGCACCATAGAACATTTGCGTAGCTTCTCAACTTTGCATTACCGGGAACATTTGGCAGCAAAAAGCTGAATCAAAAGGGCTATGTAAACCCAAGTCTACACAGCCCTTTTGATTCAGCTTTGATAGAATAATACTTAATTACCCGTACGTCTCAGTTCTTCCAGGTTTCGTTCGCGCTGGTTTTCGTTTATTTTCTGCCCTTTGCTGAAGTGGTAGCGCAACGTGAGGCCAATGTTGCGGGTGCGGAAGTACTGGTTAAATTCGCTGGTGTTGCCTTCTCCCACATTGGCGGCAATAATAAGGCGCTGTCCTTTAAAGAGATCATTGGCGTTCAGGCTCAGGTCAAATTTGTCATCCAGAAAGCTTTTCTTCAGTCCCAGGTTTACCCAGAACTGCGGCTCGATGCGGTACAGCGCATACACGGCCGGCCCCTGGTACGAGAAGTTGACTTCCAGCTTAAAATCCTTTGGCAAAAGCACCATGTGGTTTGATTGCAGCATGTAGTATAGCTGGTCGTTTATAACTTCCTGGCCGCTTGCCATGCCGCTATACTCGTTGTAAGAAAGCACCAGTGTATTGTTGGTGTCCCAGTTTTTCATCATTTTGAAGGGGGCCACAGCCGTTAAGCTTAGATCTCTGGACTCATCCAGGTTGCCGGTATAATAGATGGTGGTGGTGGTTTCCTGGTCTACGGCTGGCAGTTCTGCAATCACGTCGCGGGTGTGCTGGTACTCCAGGGCCAGGCTGTAGGTCTTTTTAAAGGTCTGGGTGATGCCGAAGGAATTAGTATACTCGGGCCGCAGGTCGGGGTTGCCCTGGATGTAAGTATAAGGGTCGCGGTAAAAAATAAACGGGTTCAGATTGCCGTAGTTGGGGCGCTGCAGCCGACGGCTGTAAGTATAGCTAATCTCGTAATTGTCATTTACCTTCTGCTGCACAAACAGGCTCGGAAACAAATCGAAATAATTATACTTCTTTACCTCTCCTGTCAGCCGGCGCTCGCCATTCGATACTGTTTGCTCGGCCCGCAAGCCAGCCTGTAAGGAGAATTTTTTGCCCAGTTTGCTTTTCCAGTTCACATAGCCGGCAAAAATATTTTCGTCATACACAAAGTAAATCGTCCGCTCTGGGTCCAGCACGGGTGCCTCGCTGTTGTTAAAGAAAAAGCGGGAGTCGTTATCAGAGATGACACGGCTTGCTTTGGCGCCGAAATCCAGTTTACGGCCTCTGCTCAACGCACGGGCATAATCTACCTTTGCCGAAAAAATATCGAAACCATTGGGCGTTGAAGTATAGAGAAAATCCTGCCGGATGGGCTGGTCAACCAGAAGGCTGTCGTAGTAGTTGTAAAAATTAGCCTCGCCATCATTCCGTATCTGCACAAAATCCAGATCAGCCGACAGCATGGTACCGGCTGTATCCAGTTTGTTTACATAATGCAGGTTTGAGGTAAAGTTCTGGAAGCGGTTGGTGTTATAGTTATCTGCGTTGATGTATACCACCGGCGCATTCGGTGCGGGACCAATGTAGGTATCCGTCAGAAAATCCGAACTTAGATCGTTGGTGGTATAGTTGACCATAAAACCGATGCTGTGCTGTTCATTAAAACTGTAATCCGTGCCCAGCCGGATGGCAGGCGGCCCCTGCACTTCGTAGTTGCCGGTAGCTACCTGGTCGAAGTAAGTGGTTTCCTCGTCGCCTTTAAACACGCGCGTAAAGGTAGCTTCACGACCACCCACCCGACGCGCGGCATCCAGCATCAGGAAAGAATTCCAGTGTCCTTTTTTATAGTTGATGTTGCCGCCGGCCGAGTAGGCGTGCTGTTTGCCATTGTACCGGTACCCGGCATACAGGCTGCCATTTATGCCCTGCTGGGCGTTCTTTTTAAGGTTGATGTTCAGTATGCCGGATGAGCCTTCAGCATCATACTTAGCAGAAGGGTTGGTAATGATTTCGATGTTTTTGATGTTCTCTGCCGACATACCTTCCAGCAGCGTGCGCAAATCCCTGGCCGAAAGATAGGTCAGTTTGTTATCAAGCATCACCGTAACGCCGGCTTTGCCGTTGAGGCGCACATTGCCATCCTCGTCCATAAACACACCTGGCGCTTTGGATACCACATCGTAAGCCGAACTGCCTGCCGCCATGGCCGTGCCCTCCACGTTTATAACCAGCCGGTCGGCCTCCTGCACAATGGTAGGCCGCATGGTCTGCACATCTACCTCTTTCAGTTGGGTTGCCACGGGACTGAGTTTTATACTTCCCAACACTACGTCTGGCTTACTTTCTGTAACTGCCAGCTGCGGAATAGTTTTCGTTTTGAAGCCAATAAAACTGAAAGCCAGTTCATAGTTTCCTTCTTTTAAACCGGAGAAAGAGAACTGGCCTTTGTTGTCGGTTAGCGTTCCGCCGATAGATTGTTTGCTTCCTTGCTGCAATAAGGCCACCGTAGCAAATTCTACAGGCTTGCCGGAAAGCGAATCCAGCAAAATGCCGGAGATTTTACCAGTGCCACCTGCCGTAGCCGAGGCGTTTGTCTGCGCCCAACCAGCTACAGAAAAGGCTAAAATAAGGCAAAGCGGTGCCAGTAAAAAAAGTATGACTTTTTTCATAGTATAGCGTTTAAGAAGTGACTATATGAAGGTGAATGAACTGCTTTAGGCTAAAGACAGCAGCAAAGTATCAAGGTTGCACAAGTACCGTAATAATCTAAAACAGGTGGCTTTCCACAGGATTATCCGCAGACAAAATCATCCTATCTTCATCCTGAGAGGATAACGCAGCACAGCATCGGATAAAAAAGCCATTAATGTATAAAAATCTTCTCACTATTTCCATGAGGAGCTGACTCCCGCTTATTTGCGTCTCTAGTGCAGACTACCCCTCTCCCAGTCCACTTTGGGAAACACCACTTCCAGTTGCCGCCTGATTACGCGATAATTCCCTTCCCAGAAGCTACCTAGATCAGACACGGTGGTGATTGGCTTCAGATCTGGTGTCAGCAGGTGGAGTTCTACGGCCATGTCGCCATGGTCTACGTGCGGGTGCTCCTGCCAGCCGAGCACATCCTGCAGCCTGACCTCCAGCTTTGGCGGCAAGCCGTTGGACTGGTAGTCCAGTTCTATGAAAGACCCATCCGGCAGCTTTATATTTGCCGGAGCCAGTGCATCGAGCCGCGCCAGTTTCTCCGCATCGAGTTGCTTTTGCAGTATGGGCAGCAAATCTATTTTCAGCAGATCATCGGGCTCTTCTACCTCATACAAGTATGATTTCAGCCAGTCGGCATTCGTCATCAGCAGCGTAGGCGTGCTTACATCGGGCCAGCCTTCCAGCGGACGCCATTTGCGCAGGCTCAGCACACGGTTTTGCCATTGCGTTACCTGTTCGTTAAAGTCCAGCAGGTGCTCGCCCTCCTGTTTAATAGCTTCGGAGATGGCGGGTACGCGGTACTTCTCGTCGGGTGCTGGCAGGGATTTGCTTTGCAGGATGATGCTGCCAATGCGGGTGTCCAGCGAGGCAGTGAGTTCGCTGTCATTTACATCCCAATGGTAACTTTCCTGCTGTTTTACGAGTGGGGCCAAGTCGCGGGGGTTGAGCGGCGAGGCCAGGAAAATACGACCCGGATTGTCCTCCCCACCGGCATGCAGGTGCGCGATGGCCAGCCAGGGCTCGTGCGCCAGTTCGTCGCGGTGACTGGCCGAGGCATACTTGCCGTTGGCCAGCTGAAACTGCGCGTTGTTGCCGGGGCGGGCGTAGGCGATGCGCTCGGGATAGCAATGCGTCAGCAGCACACCGGTTTCATATGCATCAAATGTGTCATTATCCGGTTCAATATTAAACAGCTGGCGGTACGAACGGGCGACCTTTTCGACTTTGCCCATACTTTTGCCCTGCCCCTTTTCTTTGCGGTATCTCCTGAGGGCTTCTATTCTTAAATTAATGTCGATGCCGGCGTTGCGGTCCAGCGGATCGCGCTCTTCCAGCATAGCGGCAATATCGCTTGCCAGCCCCACCTGGTCTGTCTCGTTGGCTTTGAGCAACATGTGGGCGATACGCGGATGGCACGGCAGCGCGTGCATTTTCTTGCCATGCGCCGTAATCCGGCCATGCTCCAGCGCCTGCAACTGGTGCAGCATGTCGGTGGCATATTGCAGGGCGGCACGCGGTGGCGGGTTCAGCCAGGTGAGGCTGCGGATATCTATGATGCCCCATTGCGCCATGTCCAGTACCAGCGGGGCCAGGTCGGCTTCCAGAATTTCGGGGGTGCGGTGCGGGGCCATGCGCTCCTGCGTGGCTTTGTTCCATAGGCGGTAAGCGGTACCCGGCCCTAAACGCCCGGCGCGACCGGCACGCTGGTCGGCGGCGTCTTTGGAGATGCGCCCTGTTTCGAGCCGCGACAAACCGGACTTCGGATCGAAGCGGGAGGTTTTGCCAAAGCCCGTATCCACCACCACCGAAATGCCTTCAATCGTCAGGCTGGTTTCGGCTATACTTGTCGCCAGCACCACTTTGCGTTTGCCTTCGCGGTTGGGCATGATGGCGGCGTACTGTTTTCCGAAAGGCAGCATCCCGAACAGCGGATGTATCATGAAACCCCGCAGCTGCTTGCATAGTATAATTTCCACTTTCCGGATGTCGTTTTCGCCGGGCAGGAACACGAGGATATCCCCTTCCTTTTCCCTGGCTGCCTGCTGCACGATGCGGGCCGTCATTTCGGGCAGCATACGGTCGTCGGCATCGCCGGTATAAATGGTTTCGATGGGGTATTGTCGCCCCATACTTTGCGCCACGGGCGCGTTGAGCAAACTCGTGAGCTGGGGCATATCCAGCGTGGCCGACATCACTATGATGCGTAAGTCAGGGCGAAAGGTTTGCTGCGCTTCCCGGCTCAGGGCCATGGCGACATCGGCATGGATACTGCGCTCATGAAATTCATCGAAAATTACGATGCCTATACCTGTTAGCGCTCTGTCGCTGTGGATCATGCGGGTGAGAATGCCTTCGGTGACAACTTCAATGCGGGTACGTTCCGAAATGCGCGTTTCGAAACGGATGCGGTACCCGACGGTCTGGCCTACCTCTTCGCCCAGCAGTTGTGCCAGGCGCTCGGCAATGGTTTTGGCCGCCAAGCGCCGCGGCTCCAGCATAATGATTTTTTGGCCTTTCAGCCAGGATTCATTCAGCAACGCCAACGGCAGCAAAGTACTTTTACCGGCTCCGGGCGGGGCATTCACTAGCAGTGTGTTCTGCGCGGCGAGGTGCTCCCTAACGGCAGGAATGATTTCCCGAACGGGCAGGTCTATGGTGAAGGGGTTGAATGTCAAACGTGATGTAGTTAATTGTAATCGTTACAGGTATACTTCTATACCTTTCGTCAAAGTTACGGGATGTTTATTGGAGTTAAAAAAAGTAGCCTTTCTCACAGTAAATGTAACTCCCATGTTAACCTATGGTGCATTTTTAAGCTGCATAATCTCCTCTTCATCAGCATATGATAGCTATCCAACCAATACTATTTCGTATTCAAAATAATTTATTAAGTAAATAAAGACGATTACTTATATTTGATAATTAAATATTTTAATATACTATTTATTTATACTTTCCAGCTTATGAAATACAGATTTCTACAATTCTTTCTTTGTATTTGCTTTCTTGCTTGTTATCCTGCTCAAGCTCAATATTACTTAAAATGGGGCGTCGGCTCATCGTTTAACCAACAGGTGCAATTATCGCTTCCCACTGCAGTTGCTACAGATAAAGACGGAAATATTTATATCGCCGATACGGGAAATCACCGCATCCAAAAACTCTCCTCTACAGGCCAGGTACTTTTAACAGTTGGTGCGTATGGCTACCTAGATGGACAGATGAATGCTCCGCAAGGTATTCTGGTGGATAAGGATGGAAACATTTATGTGTCAGACACTAATAACGACCGCATTCAGAAGTTCTCTCCCGATGGTCAATTCCTTATGAAATTTGGTTCCAGAGGCACAGCTGACGGCCAACTTGAATTTCCAGAAAACATCGCCTTCGATGCAGAAGGCAATATTTTGGTGGCAGATAGTTTTAACAACCGCGTGCAAAAATTTTCCGCATCCGGAGCATTTTTAATGGCTTTTGGCAACAGTGGCGCAACAACAGAAGTATTACTTCATCCTAGTGCTATTACAGTAGATGCAGAAGGCAATATCTATGTGGGTGATACCGGCAACCACCGGGTGCATAAATATTCCGCTAGCGGTAGCCTTCTGATGCAGATAGGTAGCTTAGGAAGCGGAGACACAGAGTTTAAATCTCCTGTAGGGGTGGCAGTAGATGCTGATGGTGTTATTTATGTGTCTGATAATGGGAATCATTGCATCAAGAAGTTTTCTCCTACAGGTGATTTTATAGGTACGTTAGGAACCTTTGGCTCCTCTGAAGGACAGTTTTACTCGCCTCAAAGCCTGGTAATTGATGATAAAAACTCTATTTTTATAGCAGATACTTATAACCAGCGCATTCAGAAGCTAACACTGGACGGGCAGTTTTTAGAAAGCTTCGGCGACAATGGCTCCACTGACTACCAATTTCAAAATCCTAAGGAAGTAGCAGTGGATAAAGAAGGCAATGTATATGTAGCTGACAGTTATAATCACCGCGTACTTAAATATTCATCCACTGGTCAGTTTCTGCTTAAATTCGGAAGCAAAGGCTCTGGCCTTGATCAATTCTTTAACCCCTCGGGCATTACCGTGGATGAAGAAGGCAACATTTATGTGGCTGACTCAGGGAATAATCGCATTTTGAAGTTCTCCTCCACTGGCCAATACCTAAATCAAATCCAGGATAATTTCTCTTATCCTGTTTCAGTTGCTTTAGATAAAGAAAATAATATTTATGTAGCAGACCGTAACAACCACTTCATCAAGAAATATAACGCTTCGGGTACTTGTTTGATGGAATTCGGAAGCAAAGGCTCTGGCGATGAACAGTTTAATATGCCCGTAAGTGTGGCGTTGGACAGCAAAGGCAATATCTATGTAGCAGATTATTATAACCAGCAGATTAAGAAATTCGACGCTGCCGGTAAGTTCCTGCTAAAGTTCGGACACTACGGCACAGAGAATGGCCAGTTCCAGTATGCTGTAAGTGTAGCACTGGACAACCAGGACCACATCTTTGTGGCAGATGAGCTGAATAACCGAATTCAGAAGTTTTCCAGCTCAGGCGAATTCCTGTATGCATTCGGTAGCACGGGCACTAAGCCTGGAGAGTTTACCCACCCTTCAGGTATAGCCCTGGATACAGAGGGCCAAGTGTATGTTACCGATGGCAACCATCAGTTGCAGGTATTCGCTTTGGCTCCTGCCATTGCAGTAAAATCCGGCAATACCATGATTGCGCAGGATGGCACCCACGCTTTTGGCAATACCCCGTTAGGAACGGATTTGAGCAAAGAGTTCACGATAGACAACACAGCAGGTATCGGCAAACTTATATTAAGCAGCCTTTCCCTTCCGAAAGGATACAGCCTGGCAACTGATTTTCCTGGGGAGATTGCAGCAGGTGCTACCGCTAAATTCGTCATAAAACTTTCTGCTGAAACAGTCGGCCAGTACAATGGCAAAGTTTCTTTCGCTACCAACGATCCTGCTAAAAACCCGTTTCGGTTCATGATCTCAGGCGAAATAGTAAATCCGCTAGCTGTGGAAGCTCCCGAAGATAAAGCACCACCAGCTATCATTTACCCTAACCCTGCCACAACATATCTAACTGTGCTATTTGCAGATCATGTCAAATGGCAGCAGATCCAAGTTTACACTTCGAAAGGAGAAACCATCTTAGTCCGAAAAGGAAACGGCGAAGATGCCCTTTTACTGCCTGTAGCGTCCTTTGGTCCTGGCTTATACCTGCTGGAAATAACCACCAAAAAAGAGAAAAGAATCTCAAAGTTTATTGTACGCTAACATCACTTCTGCTTCTAAAGTATAAGCCCACGCCTGAGTTTATACTTTAGAAAGATGGATGGGATTTGCTTTATGTGTTTCCCGAACAGGATGCGCTGGCTAACTAAGTCTCCTCATCTGGCCTCCAGGCGCCGGGGCTCCAATAGCACAATCTTCTGGCCCTCAAGCCAAGCCTCGTCCAGCAGCGCCAACGGCAGCAAAGTACTTTTACCGGCTCCGGGCGGGGCATTCACTAGCAGCGTGTTCTGCGCGGCCAGGTGCTCCCTAACGGCAGGAATGATTTCCCGAACGGGCAGGTCTATGGTGAAGGGGTTGAAGGGCAAGGCTTTAGATTTTAGACACAAGTATCAAGACACAAGACTTCAAAATTACAAACTCTTCTTTATGCAAATGCCAGGTTGTTATGTATTAGTTTTTAACTGATGTTACGCACAAATTACTTTAGCAGGAAAAATCCTCCTTAGAGGGAGGGCGCTTCAAATAAAAGTGAGTAAAGGGGGATGATGCACGGGCCGCAGAAAAAATGAGATGTTCAATAACGACTTCTACAGTTCTTATTCGCAGGTATAAATCATCCCCCTACGCCCTTAAAAGGGGGACAAAATACCCCAAGGCGGACAAAAAGCTTTTTGCGTAACATCTGTTTTTTAGAATAGTACAGGTAGGTTAAGAACACATTCAGATGAAACCCAATAGCAAGGGGCAATTCTTGATAAGATTCAAGCTTAATACCTAAAACTTAGTCTTTATAAACAAGGCTTTTGCCTAGTACTACTAGTCCCCCTTTGAAGGGGGTAGGGGGGTGATTTTTGGTGAAAACACACAATAACGGCAGCGAAGTACTTAAGTTGACGGCATTGGCATAAAAAGTTCCCTTGGGGTAGGTGCCCTCGATAAAAAGGGGCAGGTGGATGATTTACTTTCCTAAACCTGCTGCTTCAATCCAGGCTACTAAGGTACGCTCCACATTTGGCAAATCTTTCATGACTTCTTCATCTGAAAACCTGAGTGTGGTAAAACCCAAACCTGCCAACGCTTTATCTCGCTCCTGGTCTTCTTCTGTTTTAAACTTGTGCGTATAACCATCCACTTCTATAATCAGCTTCAATTCCTTGCACATGAAATCAGCAATGTAATTATCAACAGGCCGTTGGCGCAGGAAAGTAAAGCCTGTTCTGCCTTTGCTTAACACTTCACACCATAATCTTACTTCAGCCTTGGTAGAATCTTTTCTCAGATTCCTGGCAAAGGGTTTCAGTCCTTTATTATAGCTGTTGTTTTGTTCCATAAATAAGTTCCTGTTTGTCATCCCCCTACCTTTAGGCAGAACATTCTGTTATCTTTTGATACCGAACGCGTTCGGCAATTTTGGGATATCTGGCGAAATCCGGTTGCTGGTGCACGATTATCATCCCCCTACGCGCTTCAAAAGGGGACAAACTCATCTCTTAGCGGGGCTTTTTATACGCAGTATTATTCCTCAAAAAAGAGCGCAAAGTTAGTCTCTATTTCCTGCACTTCTTCATCTGTTAAGGCTGCAAATTCTTTCTCTTTTGCCCTTCCTGTAAATTTGCCTTTGGATTGCTCTAAAAATTTAATCAGCAAGGCCACCATTTTATCGGGCATCTGGAACCTGTCATCCAGCCAGGTTTTCATACTATCATACTTTTGCAGATAAGCTACCTCCTTGGGTATAATGTTATGAATGGTATAGGCCACGCACTCAAACAAAAACTCAGCCTGTGGTGTGGCATCGAAATAGCGGTAATAATCAATCGTATCGTTCAGTACTTCCACGTTGTGATTAGCTGTTTTTCGCCATGCTATAAAATCAAGCAGTGGATGGGAGTATGTTTCAAGCACGCTGCGATAGTCGTTGATGTGCTCAAGTATAGCTGCCGACACCGGGAAGATGATACCCTGTGGTGTATAATGCATGGCCGCCAGCAGGTGATGCATCAAATATCGGTGCAACCTGCCATTGCCATCTACAAAGGGGTGAATAAACACAAAGCCAAAAGCGATTTTTGCTGCCGCCAGCACAGGATGAAAATGTGTTACTTCCATTTGCCGGGCCGCGTTCAGCAATCCGTTCATCAACTCATCCACATCTTGCCATCGGGCCGAAATATGGTCAGGTATAGGTTCGCCTGTGTTCCGGTCGTGCTCGCCTACAAAACCACCTTCCGTACGGTAACCCATCGCTACAAATCTGCTGTTCTCAATTACGATTTGCTGTAAGCGCAGCAGTTTTGCCTTGCTTAATGGCCTGCTGCCTGCCTGCCCAATGGCCCTGCCCCAGCGGGCTGCCCTGCTTTGGGAGGGATTTTCTCCTTCTATGGTAAAGGAGGCTTTAGAATCTTTAAGTAACAGGAAAGCCGATGTGCGCAGCAGAACATCTTTGTGTACACCACTGATAACCCGGTTGGTCTGTTCGTCCAGGTTCTCCGCTATATGCCTGTCCAGTTTAGCTGTTCTATGGATAAGCGGGCAAAAGGCAGGTGTGCCCGGCATATTGTTTTTAATGCGGTGCCTGGTGGAATTGATGCTAACCGGAGAGGCATACTGCAGCTTCTCGTTCAGTAGGGGTACCGATTTTTTGATAGTCAGATCAGGTATAGGAAGCTGCTCCTGCATCAGCCATTCGTACAGGAACCATACTTTACGCATGTACTGACCGGTATACTCCGATTGAATCAGGTTAATAATATCTTGTTGGGGTACTTTCTCAAACAGCTTTTTAAAGAACAACAGGTTAATGCCTTCATATTTAAGGGCGAAAATTAAATGCCCGCTGAATGATTCATCCGGCTGATACGATAGGCCTAACACAATCCAGTCTGGCTGGGTATATTTTCTATGTTTTCTGCTGATTAAAGCAAGCTTTAGTGGCATCGTAACGGCCAGTTTATAAAAGGCTATCAGTGCGCCATACCCTACCAGCAAGCCTTCCTCCGGCGCGGTTCTCCCGTTAAAAACGAGTACTTCCTGTGAAATACGGGTATGATCCATTGCTCTATCTTAAAAAGAGGTATAGCAAAGGTATAAAATTCAGGTATATTGTCTTAAAAGCAGGTATAAATATCAATTTTTTATTAAAAACGGGTAATGGCTGAGCTAATAGGCAATTATAAGCTTATCATCCAGCAGCGGCAACAAGGTGCTTTTACCGGCTCCGGGCGGTGCGTTTACAATGAGTGTGTTCTGCGCGGCGAGGTGCTCCCGCACAGCAGGTATGATTTCCCGAACGGGTAAGTCTATGGAGAAGGGGTTGAAGGGCAAGGATATTTTGAAGTTAACCTGCTAAAAGCAGGAAAATTACTTTACCCACCTTTACCATTATTAAAAAACTATTTAGCTTCTAAATCGGTCATCTTTTTTAAACGATCTTTTAATTTCTCAGGATGGTAGCTTCGCTTTATGTACTCGTTTTTAAGATAATCGTTCCAGTGTAACCCAGTTGATTTTGCATAAATTGAAGTTAACGATATTGCAAAGGCTATCAATTTATTTGCAAAATTTCTAAAATCATACAAGTTCCAATAGAGAATATCATCACAAAGATATGTAGCATCTGAAGCAACAACTGTTGCGTTAGACAATATTACTATAATAACTTTGGTGTCTTTATTTATTCCAGGGACATGCTCTATAAGCCACTTTGGATGTGTCAAAGCCTGTCTAATATCTTTTAAAGGAATAATGGCTGAATCCTCATCATATATTTTATCCTCAAAAACATAGACTACATTTTCATTGCAAATCCACCAAGGATCTGGTGAACCACTAGCTTCTGAATTTCCTGTTACATATCCTAAAAGTTTCCCAAGCTCTTCATGGCCTTTCTCAAAATGTTTCCTTTCATTGATACGAGTTTGTAAATCAGAAAGCTTCTTTATATATTTTTTTTGTATTTACTATTTTATATTCTTCAAGATAACCTGCAAGTCTTGCAATATTATTATCAAAATGTGAGTCAATCTTTTCGGATGTTGAAGTACTTCCTGAAAATTTCAATGTCTGTCTAAAAGATGAAGAAATATTAACAGCTCGTTCTAAATTTTTAATTTTTAAATCTTCATACTGCATTTCATTCGTTTCATTGTACAAATGAAATGCAGCTAATGCTGAAAAATAGTGCCATAAAGCTCGATATCCTCCTAATTCGCTTCCTCCCTCAATTTTTTGAAGCACCTTCGATGCACTTGTAAGAGCTAATAGATAGTTACCCTTCCACAAATGATATTGATAATCTACCTCATGTTCTACAGCTTCATTCAGTTCATCTTCCCCTGGAATATTTTCCTTATTTTTCTGACTCCTCAAGTTTATTATTTCGTTGTTAGCATCGGTCCAATAAGAATCTTGTTCTTTGAAATGCTTGAAGTTTTCTATAAAAGACTCTACGGAAGAGTCTGCTATACCAAACTCAATTTCTGCCTGAAGTTCAGGATGTAAGTATTTATGCTTTTCGGGTAATACTAACCAATCGGATAAACCACCTTCTCCAATAACATAAACAGCTGAATAGTCTTTTGGACTTCTAGTACAGCGCCCAATTGCTTGAATTAAACGCGTTCTATTTCTATCATAAAAAAGAACTGAAGCATTAATTCTTGATTGTATAAATTTCTCTTGTAGGTTAGCAGCATACGGTATATCCTTTACAATAAGCAGCTTACTGTCCTCACCTGGAAAATCTAAACCGTCAAATCTATTAGCAAGTACAACAATAGCATTTTCTGATTCTGTGAAGCTTCCTTTGGATTCTTCAATATCATCTGCTGTGAGAAAGGTGAACCCATCCAGTTTTGTTTCTAATTGATTCTTAAAGCTTTTACCATCATTAGTAGAAGATACTAATGCTACCGTTCTGCTTGCAACTTTAGCTAGTTCGCTTACTAAATCTAAAACTTCGTCATCTTCTAGGCTAAGATTAGGAAAATTAAAGTACCTTCTACCTAATCCTTGTTTATCCCATCCACTAGGAACTGGAATTTTGAAAATATTTCTTATGCCTGTTATTCTTTCAAGGTCTCCTGCTTTACCTAATGTGGCAGACATGAATAATCTTTGTTTTGCATCCGCAAAAGTTGAGTTTGTTAACGATGGAGGAACAATAGGCCTAATTAAAATTTCATTCCAGGAGAAGAAAAAATTGCATGCTTTTAAGTTATCTTTTAGAAGCAGCCAACTAAAAATTAACTTAGTACCTTGAATCAATGGATCTATAATATCAGTTAAATCATTTAACCTACTATTATATCGTTCAAAATCATATAAATATACCCACCCTTTCTCAGAGGGGTTTATATCTTCTGAACTTAATCTACTATATGTAAATAAGTCAATATCAAATTTCAAAAGCTCAATTATAGCTCTAAACAAGCTCTTATTCTTTTCTCTATCAATTTTTAATGACCAATTAGATGCAATATAGTTTTCTGCTGAATGAGCATCATCAAGTATAACAATATTTGCATCCTGAAAGAAAGTATTATAGTTAAAAAGGGAGCTATACGTTGCTACAGCAATGGTTTCGTTACCTCTGTATAGCGCTTTATCTTTTGCAGCATATTCGTCTTTTCTTCCTGTGAATGCAGTTGCTTTTATGCCATACTTAAGTTTTGCAAGTTCTACTACTTGGTTGACTAATTGAACTGTAGGACATAGATATAAAACGCGTTCTTTATTTTTGCGTCTCCTATATTCCCCAATTAATAACCCGATTAGTGTTTTCCCACTTCCTGTTGGTAATTCTATAGCTACATCACCTTTTTTTATAGCATCATTTTCATAAGATCTAAGAATATCTGCCTGATGAGAATATAAAGATTCAACTCCATCAGTTTTTAAATCTCTAAATAAAGATTCAATGTTTTCATAGTCTCCAGAACTCTTTTTTACAGATTTGAATGCCATAGTTACCTTTCTAGATGAATGTAATACATATGTAAAGGTATATTTTTTATTATAGAATAGCTGCTATAAATTTAAGAACTAAACTCACCCGCTGGCGCGAGCTTGTAGCTCGTGCCTTTTCTTTTCCATGCAACTACATCCTCAGCACGAGTAGCAGTACGAGCTACAAGCTCGCACTAGCATAGGACTTGCACTTGTGGCCAGGAAACCTGCTTAAACCTGAAAGCTGCTGATTGAAGTATACACCCAACCTTAAACCGGAAACAGCTGTAAAGCGGCCAAAGCCGTACAACCGCCAGAAAGACCAACATGAGGGATAGCTATACCTGGGAAGAAGTAGAGGATGCCGTGGATGCCTTGTCCGTGGCTTTGCAAAACAGGGCGTTTACCTGCATTGCGGCCATCGGGCGTGGCGGTTGCATACCTGCCGCCCTGTTAGCGCATAAGCTGAGCATCAACGTGGTGGATTACGTGAACTACAGCCGTGAATATGGCTTCGAAGGCGACAGCCTGACGGGCCGCCTCCAGTTTGAAGACGTGCTGTTTATTGATGATGCCACTGAAACAGGTGGTACAATAGAATTTATAAAGGCCCGCTACGGCGACGCTGCCAAGGTAGCCGTGCTTTTCTGTGCAGCAGACAACCAAACCAACCGACCGGATTTCGTGGGCTTCGATTATGTGGGCGAGTGCCCGAAAATGCCCTGGGAAGTAAAGAAACAGGTATGAATTATCCCACTCCCGCTGGCGCGAGCTTGCAGCTCGTGCCTTTTGACCACGCAGCTATACCTCCAGCAAAAGCAACAATACGAGCTACAAGCTCGCACTAGCACAGAACTATTATAAGCGGACTTTTGCACAAACCAGAACCTGAAGCGATAGCATTTAAGTATAAGTCTTGCATGAGCAGGAAGTATAAATTTTACAACCAGGAGGGCTTATACTTTGTGAGCTTTGCCGTGGTGTACTGGATTGATGTGTTTACGCGAGAGGAATACTTTGCTATACTTACCGACAGCTTGAACTATTGCCGTAAAAACAAAGGTATGGAAATCTATGCCTGGTGCATCATGCCCAGCCACGTGCACCTCATCTTTCGGGCCAACGACAACAACCCCAGTGTACTGTTGAAGGAACTGAAAACCTATACTTCCAAACAAATCCAAAAAGCCATTGCCTCACATAACCAGGAGAGCAGAAAGGAATGGATGCTCTGGCTGATGGAGCGTGCCGGCCTGAAAAACAGCAATGTGAAGCACCGGCAGTTCTGGCAACAACACAACCAACCCATTGAGCTGTGGAGCGCAGCCGTGATAGACCAGAAGCTCGACTACATACACAACAACCCTGTGGAGGCTGGTTTTGTGTCGGAGCCGCACCATTGGAAGTATAGCAGCGCGATAGACTATAGCGGCGGAAAGGGCTTGCTGGAAATTGACCTGGCCTGAATGGAGATACGAGCTACAAGCTCGCACCAGCGGTTATTTCATTAAATATTATGCCCGCTGGCTCCTGCTGGCGCGAGCTTGTAGCTCGTGCCTTTTCTTTTCTATGCAACAACACACGCACCAAAATCAACACTACGATATTATAAGCAAGCCAAACACCAATCATCTGCCGCTTCGTATTGAAAAATTTTTTCCTTTCTGTAGTTTTCTCAAAGCTGCTGCAACTAATACTATAACCGCATGTAAACCAGGCACCATGTCGCAGCCAGTAGATGATACCTTTGTTCAGCAGCTAAACCAGCACCTGGGTATAGCGCATAAAGTGTGCGGCATCTATTTCACGGATGCAGAGGAGAAGCAGGATGTGGTGCAGGAAACGCTATACCAACTCTGGCGGTCATACCCGGGTTTTGACGGCCGTTCCAAATTCTCTACCTGGATGTACAGCGTTTGCCTGAACACCGCCCTGACCTACCGGCGGAAGGAGCGCAAGCATAAACACCTGCCGCTGGCGCAACGCCACCAGCAAATACCCGAAGCCCCTGCCGGAGATCAGGAAGAAGACCTGCAGTTGCTCTATGATGCCATTGCTACATTGTCGCCGCTGAACAAGGCCATTGTGTTACTTTACCTGGAGGACCTGCGCTACGAGGAAATTGCGCAAATAACGGGCTTTACCAAAAGCAACGTAAGCGTTCGCCTGGTCCGGATAAAGAAGGAACTGGAGTCAATCCTAAAGAAACAATCAAACACATACAGCGATGCCAACCTTAGATGATCTGAAAAAAAAATGGCGCGACGATCAGGGTGCTTTACAAGCCGCTGAAGCCTTTGATGCCGCTACGCTAAACCAACTAATACAAACAAGAATGAAAAAGCAAAACAACCTTGTCTTTCGTTACTTCTGGGCTACTTTCACCCTTCACATACTGGTATACGCCCTGCTGAGCCACGTGCTAATCCGCTATGGGTCCGATACAGATATCCTGCTCCTGAGCCTGACCGGCTTCCTGGTTACCGTGCCGTTCACAGCCATCATGCTGAAGCGCTACAAGCAAATGGCCGTTACAAAAGTCACCCAAACGCGTGCGGACACTATTTATACTTACGTGAACGAGCAACGGAGCCGGGTAGCTGCTTTTTATACCTTCAAGAAAAGGTATGAAATAGTTTTGATCCCGCTCTTGTCTGCGATTGGCGTTATCCTGGTGTTTAACCTGTATTTTCCCGGAGGCGTGAAGGCATTCCCTGCAGGAGCCCTCGTTACCTACCTGCTGACACTGCTGAGCTGCTTTTTCGCCATCAGAAACGAAAACAAAAAGTATTTTATCCGGCCACTTCAGGAGCTTCAGGCCATTCTGGACGACTACAAAAGCTGAGGATAATAAGAGGTGCAGTATTATGGCGAACCACCCTGGCAGGAGCCCCTGCTTTCAGCATTCTCCGCCAGCGGGTAGAGCCGTTTTTCTAAAATAAAGAATAATCGCGTGCATAGGCTTGTTTCTTCCCTGGCAGCACCTGTAGCTGGGCCTCTGGCACGGTCGGATTACAAACCCGACACCATTATAAGACACAAGTTTGAAAACTTGCGCCAGAAAATAGAATGAAACAGTCCTGCGCCAGCGGGTGAGATGAAGTACAACTGCATTAAGCCTAATCAGCTTTCGGCGGTAAGAGGCTGGCCAGATCATGTACCGCTACCTCCAGGTTGCCTTGTACCAGCAAACGAAGCGAAAGGCCGTCAGGCTTCGGAACAATGTCCTGCACCGTTACCGCTACTATGGCACCTTTCAGTTTCAGCCCTTTTAGCTCCAGGCCTTGTGCCAGTTGGCTGTTCAGTTTTTCCAGTTCTGCCGCAATAAGCGCTTTCAGGTCAATGCTGGCTTTTTCGAGAATCTGGTGGTAGGCTACCTTGTTCACCAGCACCTGCAGCGCTGTGTTGTAGAAACCACTCGATGTATGAGACTCCATCGAAAATTGCTGCACATATAATTGCCCGGAGGCGTTGTCGTAGGCCAAAGCCACCGAAGCGTACAGATCTACCTTATCCCGCTTCAGCATGGTGCGCAGAATTTTGAGTTGCACCCGCAGCAGGAGGTTATAGGCACCTGCGCTACTACCGGCTATACCGACAGCCAACACCTGCGCATAAGGATTTGCCGCTGTGCCTTCTTCGGGCTGGGGAATATACATTCCAACCAACTGCTGTTGCAGCGCACCTTCGAGCGCGGCATAAGAAACAGAGAGGGGTACATTTAATTGTACAGCGCTTTCCATAGAGCAGTGTTTTGGAGAGAGAAACAGCACGCATCAGCAGCCTATTTACTTACCTTATAAGGGCCGGTGCCGGTCAGAAACCTTATAGCGAAACCTGTTCCTCCAATATTTAGCTGCCTAAAGGTAAGCAGATAAGGGTGGCAGGGCAAATTATACTTCGGAGGAAAAGGTTTGATAGCTGGCGCGGGCTTGCAGCCCGTGCCTTTTCCTATCTAAGAAATTTTCTTTAGCGTAGTAGCAGACACAAACGCCTTAATAGCTGTTATTTATCGCAATGGAAATAGCTTGAACAATGAAGGCGCAAGCTCGCACCTGCGTTCGCACTGGCTGCCCAATTAAAACAGAGCAGCAGGAAACATGGCAGGATGTACAAAACAGATAATAACGCTGGTATAATTTACCTGTAAGGTGGCGCAACAGTATCGCGGCTTCTTCCGCGGTGCATGGCAGCATCAATACTCCAGATGCCGGGCCCGTGCGAGGCAATGTACAGAAACAGGAAGCAGTATAGTAGAGCTGGCTCCCCATGATTTATAACCGGGCTCCAGCCTTGCGAAGCGTGCGCCATGAAATAGGCAACTATCATTTCAATACCGGCAATAAAAGCAGCCCAGGTGGTCAGGAAACCAAAAGCTATCATCAGGCCGCCCACCAGTTCGATTATACCGGCAAGTCCCATTATGGAGGCCAGTTCTACAGTGTTGCCGTCTCCGGGCCAGCCAAACAATTTCTGGCTGCCATGCATGGCAAACATAAGTCCTGCTACGATGCGCAAGATAGCGAAGAGTTGCGGGCTATACTTTCCTAAAAATCTTTCCATACCTGTTTAAAATTTATGTGAGTGTATAATTTAAAACAATATAAACATTTATTGGATAAGTATTTATATATGGAAGAAAACGTACCTTTTCAGATAAAATTAAATCAGGTAAAAAATCTTCTATGCTGGCGCGGGCTCAATGTTATCAAGTTAAGCTTACTCAGTTTTATCAAGTAATACCATACGCTGCCACAAGTTGATATCAAATCACTTTATGATTCCCCTGTTCCCATAATATCATCAGATATGGGAAGTTAAAGTTGAAACCTGGATCAACCATAACCATAAAAATGTTCTAAAATTCTTTCAAGGCATTTTCTAAGTAATTAATATACGTCCAAAATATGACTTATACTCTTATTCTACAAAACCTCAACATTCTACTATAATTTAAATATACGTATACCCTTTAGCTGCAATGCTACAGCTTATACTTGTTACATCCTGCCAGGATGATGTAAAATGGACATACCTAAAGAAATCATGTATAACCAGAACAGTATCGTTATTGTAGCTATTCTTTTTTTCCTGATACTGCTGGCGCATGAAGGAGGATACAGGTTAGGACATTACTACCAGCGCAAAACCGATACTGATGTAAAAACGCAGACCAATACCATTCAGGCGGGCACTCTTGGCTTGCTGGCACTTATACTTGGCTTTACGTTTAACATGGCGCTGCAGCGCTACAACAACAGGAGCCAGGCTGTAATACACGAGGCAAATGCCATTGGTACGGCCCTGCTGAGAACCCGCCTGCTTCCGCAGCCTTACGATAGCATTACACACGCGTTGCTTCAGAAATACATTAACCTGCGCCTGGAAGTAAGTAATACAGATTTAACTATGGTCAGCGAACGGCATCACCTGGATGATCAGACAAAAGACATGCAAAACGAAATCTGGGTAAACGCCATACGGGCTGCGAAAATTGATCCGCGGCCGGTTACAACAGGTTATTTCATTAACTCACTCAATAGCATGATAGATGCGCAGGGAGAGCGCAACGCTATGCTTCTGCTGCATGTGCCGGAGGTGATTCTGTTTCTTTTGTTTGTGGTTTTTATGATGTCCGGGGCATTGATGGGTTACGGAACCGGCCTGGGCGAAAAAAGGACTTTTATTCCGGCTATGATGATGACATTCCTGATTTGCCTGGTTGTTTTCATTATCATAGACCTCGACAGGCCTAAAAGAGGAATCATCAAAATTAACCAAGACATTATGTTTGAGCTGAAGGACGACTAGCTGACCCAGGTATATAAAAGTTCAGCCTCTGGGTAAAAACAACAGCATAAACATTAAGCAAAGCTAATCCGACCTTAAATCCGCGCCTGATAAGTATACAACTGGTAGTATCTTCCCTTCATTTCCAGAAGCTCTTCGTGCCTGCCCTGTTCGGCGATGTGGCCCTGTTCTATTACCAGTATCTGGTCGGCCTGGCGGATGGTACTGAGGCGGTGGGCAATTACAAAGGTGGTGCGGCCCTGCATCAGCGTTTTTAAACTGGCCTGTATCAGGCTTTCGCTCTCCGTATCCAGGTTAGAGGTAGCCTCATCCAGAATCAGAATGCGCGGATCAGCCAGTATGGCCCGGGCGATGGCAATGCGCTGCCGCTGCCCTCCCGAAAGTTTTACACCCCGCTCTCCTATCAGCGTATCCAAACCATCTTCAAAACGATCAGTAAATTCCTGCACATGAGCGGCTTTCACAGCTTGCTGCACCTGCTCTTCGGTGGCATTTGGGCGCGGAAACATGATATTCTGCCGTATAGTACCCTCAAACAAGAAGTCGTCCTGCAGCACCACGCCCAGCTGGCTTCTGTAACTCTGAAGGCTAATGGTTTGCTGATCGAATCCATCTACGGTAATTGTGCCGCTATCCGGATTCAAAAAGGACGCAGCCAGTCCCGCAATGGTGGTTTTACCGGAACCGGATGTACCTACCAACGCAGTAACAGAACCGGCAAGGGCTTTAAAACTGATTTCTTTTACCACTTCTTTGCCTGCCTCATAGGCAAACGACACTTTATCGAAAATTATGTCGCCGCGAATGTGTTCCAGCTTCCGGGTTCTGTGCCCGCCTTCATGTTCCAGCGGCATGTTCAGAATTTCCTTGGTACGGTCAAGTCCGGCAAAAGCTTCTGTAAACTGGCTCCCGATATTGCTCATCTGCAGTATAGGCGCGATCATAAAACCCAGGTAAAGCGTAAAGGCCAGAAAATCGCCAAAGGTAAGCTGGTCGTTCATGATCAGGTAACCGCCTATCCCCATGATGCCTGCCGATGCAAGGCCCAGCAACAAAGTAGCCGCAGAGGTAACGAAGCTGGTGGTTACCAGGCTTTCCTTCACATTAAGGAAAAGCCTATTTACGCCATCTTCAAAGGTTTTTATCTCCTGTTCCTCCGCATTAAATCCCTTTATAACCCGTACGCCTCCTAAAGTCTCAGTCAGCCGGCCCGTTACTTCTGCATTTATAACGCCGCGATCCCTAAAAATTGGCCTTATTTTTCCGAAAGCTTTTAAAGAAATCACGCCGAAAATAGCGACCGGAAATAAAACAAATAAGGTCATCAGCGGGCTAATTACAATAAGCAAAACCAAGCAGATAAGGGAGGTCAGAACTCCTCCAATCATCTGGGCAAAACCAGTTCCTACCAGGTTTCTCACCCCTTCCACATCCGTCATGATCCGGGACACCAGCTCACCGGTTTTCGTGTTGTCGAAGAACCGGATCGGAAGCTGAATGATATGGCGCTGTACCCGCGCCCTTAACTGGGAAATAAGGTTCTGGGCTTCTACGCTAAGTATTTGTGTAAGCGCAAAAGAAGTAACGGCCTGAATAACAATGGCTGCCACCACGGCCAGGATCAGCCATTTCAGCATGGTAAAGTCATTGTTCGGAATAACATCATCGATCAGGTATTTGCTTGCGCCAGGCAGAATTAAACCTGCCAGGCGGCTTATAATGATCAGCCCCAGCCCGACAGAAAGGTACCTTTTTCTGGGCCAGATGATGGTTTTAAAAACTTCACCTACGGTTACATTTTTAAGTTTATTTGATTTCGCCATTTATATATTAAAAACAATAAATTGATTGCTGTCAGCAGCTTTTCTCCGTTGAAAGCAGTGGGATGATTTACTTTTTGCATAAGGCCTCCTCGCCATAATGCAACATGCATAAAATTACCACAAATTAATTTAGCTTCACCGAGGTAAATTTTCAGAGCGGCTGTCAAAGAGATTTCGTGCCAGGCAGATAACAAATGCTCTTAAAGACGAGTTATACTTATAAACATGTGCGCGCGGCTGGCTCAAATTAAGCTGAAACGCAAGGAGTTACCTGGCACCTATCACAATGCCTTTCTCTACATATTTTATAGCTAAACATTGATATCTGCTTTAAAAACCACACCTTAAGATCCTATTTATATGAAATACCAAATAAAGATTAATGCTGCCACAACAGTAGAGGAAGTGCCGGATTATTGGACAACTAAAGATTATGTGCAGCTACTGGATAAATTTAATTACCCTGATGCAGAAAAAGCAAGTAATGAAACTTTGAATGAACTACTCAGGATGGCAATCACTGATTATGAGCCCAATGAAGCTGCTGCAATACTACTGGAGTATAAGCTAAGCGATCATCTGAACGATGGCCAGATCCAGCAGATTTCCAATGATATGTTACTGGACAAAATTGTAGAGGAATATCCTGATATCAGCCTGCACGCCACTTTATTTCATATCAACCAGCTCTTATACAAGGCCTTCAACAGTAAGTTTCCTAACACAAAAGCTACGCTAATCGACTGCACCATCAAACCTTTAGAGGAAGATAGAGAAACTGAACTTACCAGGGAAATGGTTTTGAAACTATTGGGTGCAGGACTTTCGGACAACAACCTTGTAAATAGATTATTTACGGAGCAGATGGCGGGAAACCAGCCTTTCCCGGAAGCAGAAAGTATTCTGTGGGAGCTAAATGCATCTGCAGATCAGCATTTTAAAATCCTGACTTCCGATAACTGGATTAATAAGGATGATTTTATAACAAATGAATTTGAAGGTATCTTTGAGAAAGCTGCGGTTGTAGAACAGGAATAATTAAAGAAAAGTAATGGAACATACTATGGAAAATGACAGCATTACGCAAAAGTCTTTTGTAGAACGGATAGCTGAAAACCTGGGAGGTACAGCCAACGCTGCACGTATCTATGGCGCTCCGATAGAAAGGGATGGCGTTACCGTTATTCCTGTTTCTAAAGCAGCATATGGCTTTGGCGGAGGCGCCGGAAAAAAAGCAGGAGAAGAAGGTTCGGGCGGTGGCGGCGGTGTAATGCTGACTCCTATCGGCTTCATCGAAATTAAAGGAGGCAATTCCCGGTTCCGGTCCATCCGGGACCCGCAGATGTGGATTAAAATCACAGCCATCGGTGGGCTTTTCGCCGTACTTACCATACGGAGCATCGCTAAACTGCTGCACCACTAACCAAAGCCGCGCCATACCTGGCGTACATAAGTATATTTTACTGCCATTGCTTCCAGATTGTCTTCTTGATTAAGACAGCAAAGGTTTAGATAATCTCTAAAAAGTAAAGCCAGGCTTGCACGCGCAGCCTGGCTTTACTTTGCAACTATAAACTTAAACAGAAGCTTAAACCAAAGTGGTTATACCTGCCGGCACAAGTCTACAGGTATGGCATAGCTACAGAAGTCCTTCGTTTTTAAGTATGCGGGCAATTTTTATTCGGGTACTCAGGAAGCGCCCTAACATAACGCCCAGCACAATGCTAAAGCTGAAAGCAGTTAAGGCGGGGCCGTGTATCCAATGCCCGAAAATCCAGCGCCGCGAAATGGAGAACAGCATGTACAGTGCCAGCGCCACGCCACCTATCTTGTCCATGCGGCCTATCACCTTGCTCGTTTCCTCGTGCCATCGCACCTCCGACAGATAGCCAACTGTATAGCCCAGTACAGCACCCACGGAAATGCCGGTAAGTACCAGCAGCCACCCAATCACCTCTGTCACAACGTCATAGATAACGATGCCACACATAACTAACAGGATCAACAGGAACATGCGAAGCCGGAAAATGAGCTTCTTATCAATGTGCTGTTTCGGCAGTCTTTTTCTGTTGGTAGCTTTCAAAAGCAAATTATTTTAGCTCCGGAAAAACAATGTATATGCGAATATAAAATAAAAAGTTAATCATCCGCATACGCTGGCATCAGCTTGCATTTTGTACTTAAAATAAGGAGCAAGCTAAAAAGCTTCCATTTAAAGAGTAGTATAAATAATAATCCGCACAAGGAATACGGCCAACTACGGATTTTATTATATTTCCGGCACTTTTGCGAACTTGCACAAAATCACCTGTGCCGCAAGCCTGCACCTCCTGCCCTATACTCCCTGTTGCCTATGAACCGTTTTTTGTCTAAAGAAACCTCTCTCCAACTGCTCCGCGACCTGCAGGCAGCTGCATTGCCGCTGGTGTATGAGCACGACAGACACAGGATGATTCTTTTATATGAAGCCGGCAAGGAGCAGGTATACTTTCGGCTGCCCATAACAATTCCACCTCCGGGCGCAGCATTAGCCACGGAAAAAGCTTCGATAAATTATGTGATTCTGCTGATTCAGTCAGGTAACTGTGCGGTCGGCTATTTTGAGAATGGTATCAACCTCGATCATAAAGTGTTTCGCTCCTACATGGTACGGAAAAAGCAGGGGAAAAGCCAGATAAAATATCTTAAAACAAAAGGCAAATCCAGAGCAGGTTCCAGGGTGCGGCTGGGCGAAACAATCGACTTTTTTGAGAATATCAACGAGCGGCTACAAGCATATTTTGGGGAGCACCAGATACACCGCATTGCTATCAGTTGCTCTAAAACCCTGATTCCTTACCTGTTCAATTCCAAAGTTGCCACGCCTTTTGATAAACACGACCCGCGGCTCTTTAAAATACCCAAACACATTCATACGCCCATTTACGAAGTGATGCTGGATGCCAACAAGTTTCTGCTGCGCGGAGAACTGATCTACGAAGAAGCGCAGCAGGCTTTGGTTGATGAATTGCTGGGTGAAGCGCGCAACCTTTCGGATGAGTTGGATGGAGAGGAATTCTATCAATAGTTGCGGCTGGCTTAAGTAGCGCTGAAGAATGCACCGGTATACTATGTTTCGTTCAGGCTTTTGCCGAAAGCGACGGAACAGTATACTTAAAGGAAATATTTGTGGCCTGGCCCAGAAGTATGGCTAAGTATAAATTACCGGCAATGGTTCCCCAAAAGTTTTTTTCTGTTGGCCAACGGGATTCTTTTAAATGATATTTTGCATTTCAGTTTCGCTACACAAGTCTTGTAACAATTAAAATTCCTGTTCATCTTGCATTACCTCAAAATCAAAGTCAACTTCTATTATGAAATTTAGATATACTTACCTGCCGGCTGTTTTATGCCTGTTATGCTTAAGCTGTACTGCTCTAAAAACCGGCACGGACGAAGCCGATACGTTGCCGGCAACAGCGTTGCAGCCTTATGGAAGATACATTCTGAATGATAAGCAAAACCTGGAGCTAATCAGTTCTGCCGCGCATGTCGGGTTTAGTTTTGAAGGAACAGAAGCCAGGGTTTTTGCATCGATGCCGGATGCCGGTGGCCATAATTACCTGCAGTACGTGCTCGACGGCGCCTATCAGAACAGAATAAAGGTTTCCGGAAATACGCAGGAACCGCTGGTTATTACAGCGCCAACTGCGGGTAGCCATACCGTATGGGTATATAAAGCCACCGAAGCCCACACAGGCCCTGTCGTTATCGAAAAAATAACAGGAGAAAATTTACAGTCTCTCCAGGAACATGCTGCCCCCATTATTGAATTTATCGGCAACAGCATTACTTGTGGCGCTGCGGCCGATCCGTCTGAAGTGCCTTGCGGTGCCGGGGTGTACCACGACCAGCACAATGCCCTGATGGCTTATGGACCAAGGGTGGCTGAAGCAGTGGGTGCTAACTATGTAATAAATTGCGTGAGCGGCATCGGTGCTTACCGCAACTGGAACAGCGACGGGCCAACCATGCCGCAGGTGTATGAGAAAGTTGATTTCCAGGACAACGCTTCGCAGCGCTGGGACTTTAACACCTATACGCCGCAGGTAGTCAGCATTGCTTTAGGCACCAATGACTTTAGCAATGGCGATGGTAAAAAGGAAAGACTGCCTTTCGACAGCACCCGTTTTGTTAATAGTTATGTAAAATTTGTGCAGTTGGTAAAATCCAAATATCCGGAAGCTCAGATTGCCTTGCTGAGCAGCCCGATGCTGAATGGCAGCAGCAAGCAAACACTCGAAAACAGCCTTACAGCCATAAAGGCAGAAGTTGATGCCCTGTATCCGACTGATAAACCCATAGCACTACATTTCTTCCAGCCGATGCAGGTAAGAGGTTGTGGCGGTCACCCAAGCGTGGAAGATCACGCGATTCTGGCAGTAGAACTGGTGCCTTTTTTCGCAAAGCTGGTAAACCCCCACGGGAATTAGGCAGCTTTTATTTGTTGATTCTGCCCAAAGAACCTTCCAACTTCTCTGGCAGATAACCAATTAATATTCTTTTACTTGGCACTACCGGAAATGTAAATAATATTCTATACCTTATTCAATATTTCCTAAGCAGCTCAAAGCGTATAAGTCCTTATATTATTGTAAACCGTTTCCGAAGTTAAACCTGCTGCAACCAGAGTTTGTAGGTTTCGCAGCATCAGGAACAGGCCTTGTAATAGCCTCAGCTTATAAAGCAGACTAAGTATAAACACACATTTAAATCCAGGTTTAAAATGAAAACATCTACATGGAGTGCGCTGTTGTTCTGTTTGGTTTTATCAGCAGCCCATTGTTTGCCTGCCTTTTCTCAGCATAAATCCATTGGCGTTTTCGATGGAAGTTTAGATATCGGGCAGGTGTTAAAGCCAGGCGCTGCCACCTATAATCCTAAAAATCAACAGTATGAAGTAGCCGGGTCAGGGTATAACATCTGGTTTGATAAAGATGAATTCCATTACTTATGGAAACGCATGGAAGGCGATTTTATACTTTATACACGTGCAAAATTTGTAGGAGAAGGCGTTGATCCGCACCGGAAAGTTGGGTGGATGGTACGCTCTGACCTGGATGGTAATTCTCCGCACATTAACGCGGTGGTGCACGGCGATGGCCTGACTTCGCTCCAGTACAGAGAGGCCAAAGGCGACAGTACCAAAGAAATACGTACCGATCTGAAGGGAGCTGACGTTATCCAACTGGAACGAAAAGGGAATACTTACACCATGCGGGTAGCCAGGTTTGGACAGCCGTTTGTAACAGAAGAAGTAAAAAATTTAGAGTTAGGTGATAATGTATATGTAGGTTTGTTTACTGGCGCGCATAACAAGGACGTGCTGGAGAAAGGCATATTTCGGGATGTGCGCATCACGGTGCCGGCCCCGGATAGCCTGGTGCCTTACAGGCAGTACCTGGGCAGCAATATCGAAATACTGGATGTAGCAACGGGCAACCGGGAGATTGTGTATACTTCACCAAAATCGTTGCAGGCGCCTAACTGGACACCTGACGGCAAATCCCTTATCTATAACAGCGATGGCCTGATGTATACCCTCGATCTGGCCAGCCGCAAGCCAGGTGTGCTGCCTACCGGAGATGTAAAAAATAACAACAACGACCACGTGCTCTCCTTCGATGGCAGGATGCTGGGCCTCAGCAGCGGTGTAGAGAAGCTAGGCGGTTCTATTATTTATACAGTGCCGGTAACCGGAGGCACACCGAAACAAATCACACCCAAAGGCCCTTCTTATCTCCACGGCTGGTCGCCGGATGGCAAAAGCCTTGTCTTTACCGGGCAGCGCAACAAAGAATTTGACATTTACCGTGTTCCGGCAAAAGGAGGCAAAGAAGTACGCCTGACTACGGCACAAGGGCTGGATGACGGACCTGAATATACCCCGGATGGCAAGTATATCTACTTCAACTCGAACCGTACCGGTACCATGCAGATTTGGCGCATGAAAGCTGATGGAAGCGGACAGGAACCTGTAACTAACGGTGAATTCCATGACTGGTTTCCGCATGTGTCGCCTAACGGCAAATGGCTAGTCTTCGTTTCCTTCCTGAAATCGGAAGTCGAGGCTGGTGATCATCCCTTTTACAAGCACGTATACCTGCGCATGATGTCCATTACAGGCGGCGAGCCGAAGGTGATTGCTTACGTGTATGGCGGTCAGGGCACTATAAACACGCCTTCCTGGTCTCCGGACAGCAAGAAAGTAGCTTTTATTAGTAATTCAGATTCGATTGAGCCACAAGCAAAATAATTAAGCTGGCGGGGCTACGCCCACGCCAGCTTTAAAAGCTTTGCCCCAGTGAATAGCTATTATACCGGGATAATATACTGTGGCAGGTGTGGCTGCCTGTGCATGAAACCGGGGTTACGCGCCTTTACGGCTACCCAGGTAAATGCCATAGCCAATAAGCCCTGCTGCAGCAGCAAAAACGATATATTGCTGCTCCTTCACTGAAAGATTGTTATAAAGTTCCAGGCCTTTTTTGCTTGGATCTTTCATAATATCAGCTAATTGAGAAGGGTCTTTAAGCATGTTTATGAGCGAAGTGGTAGCGGTATTTTCCATTATAGTGATTTATTTAGTTACAGGTAAGTACGTTGCGCGCGGTGCAATAGATATACTTCCGGCTTATTTTACATTTTATGCGGCTTATCGCTCCTCCTCTATCAACCTATCTCCCAAAGTCACTAAATCTTTATGGGACGCTTTGCTAATTCAATGCGAAGATTATGCTAAAGCTTTATCAGCAATTGAGTGTCTTTAGCATCAGCTTCGGACTTGTTTGTGCTGTAGTTTGAGAGACGAATGCGTACAGAAGAAATTTGCAACAAGTATAAATCCTCAATTTATCGTATATTTGCACCCTTAAATTAACAACAAAAATTAATGGGACTCAGATGCGGAATCGTGGGGCTGCCAAATGTGGGCAAATCTACTTTGTTTAACGCCATTTCTAATGCCAAGGCAGAATCTGCCAACTATCCTTTTTGTACCATAGAGCCTAACGTGGGCATTATTACCGTGCCCGACGAGCGCCTGGAAATACTGGAAGAGCTGGTACACCCCGAGCGCGTGCTGCCCACTGTAATTGAGTTTGTAGACATTGCCGGTCTGGTAAAAGGTGCCAGCAAAGGCGAAGGCCTGGGCAATAAGTTTCTGGCCAATATCCGTGAGGTAGACGCCATTATACACGTGGTGCGTTGCTTTGAGGATGAAAACATTGTGCACGTAGACGGCCACGTAAACCCGATTGCAGATAAAGAAATCATTGATACAGAGCTGCAGTTGAAAGACCTCGAATCGATAGATAAAAAAATACAGAAGGTGATGCGCGCCGCTAAGTCCGGCGACGCGAAAGCGAAGAAGGAACTGGCAAGCCTGGAGAAATATAAAGCACGCCTGGAGGCAGGCCTGAATGCCCGCAGCCTGGATGTGACAGAAGATGACCTGGAAGCTGTAGACGACCTGAAACTGCTCACAGCCAAACCTGTGATCTATGCCGCCAATGTAGACGAAGATTCTATGAATGAAGGTAATCAGTTTTCCAAAGCACTGGCAGCGCACGTAAAGGACGAGCATGCAGAGGTTGTGCTGATTTCGGCCTCCATTGAAGCGCAAATTGCTGAGCTGACTGACCCAGAGGAAAAGGAATTGTTTCTATCTGAGTATGGCCTTACAGAATCAGGCCTCAATAAGTTGATTCGTGCTTCTTATAGTTTGCTCAACCTGGTTACTTACTTTACGGCGGGCGTGAAAGAAGTACGTGCCTGGACGATTGGCAAAGGCTGGAAAGCACCTGCCGCTGCCGGCGTCATCCACACCGATTTTGAGAAAGGCTTTATCCGTGCCGAAGTCATCAAACTAAAAGATTACCAGGAGTATAAAACCGAAGCCAAAATTAAAGAAGCCGGCAAAATGGCCGTAGAAGGCAAAGAATACGTGGTGCAAGACGGCGACATCATGCACTTCAGGTTTAACGTGTAGCGTTTAGCTTAAAAACATACAAGTATAAAACAGGGAAGGCAGGTATAATTATACCTGCCTTCCCTGTTTTATACTTGCTGCCGCTATTGCACACCTTTTACCTGCATGGGCAAAGTATAAATTCCTTCGGATGCCGTGATGAAAAGCGTGTCCCTGTTTTCTCCGGCAAAGCAAATGTTGCCCGTCCACTCGGCCGGAATGGGAATATGCTCTATTTTTTCGCCTGCCGGGTTGTAAACCGTTACGCCTTTTCCTGTCAGGTAAACGTTGCCCTGGTTGTCAATCGTCATACCATCTGAGCCCTGGGCTACAAAAAGCTGCCGGTTTTTTAAAGAGCCGTCAGCAGCTATTTCATACTTGTAGGTTTTGCTGTCGCCAATGTCGGCGATGTATAGATACTTCCCATCAGGCGTACCTACAATGCCGTTTGGCTGTACCAGGTCGTCAACAACTAGCACGGGTGCATGTTTGCCTTTAGGCATAAAGTATACTTTTTCGCCATCTATATCCGGCTTCTGCCTTTCCCAGTAATCACGTTGGTAGTATGGGTCTGTTATATACATGCTTCCGTTCGGCGCTACCCATACATCGTTCGGGCCATTCAGCAGGTGCCCCTCATAATTTTCTACCAGCACAGTAACTTCTCCTTCCGGCGAGATAGACCACAACTGGTTCTTTTCATCTGCGCAGGCAATTAAATTGCCCTGCTTGTCGAAGTATAAACCGTTGGCCCGGCCAGCATTGTCCATAAAAATAGATAGCTTTCCGGCCGTATCATACTTCCAGATTTTATTGTTGGGTTGGTCCGTAAAAAAGACATTGCCCTGCTTGTCAGCTGCCGGCCCTTCGGTAAAGGCAAATTGTTTGGAGATGAGCTGTGGTTTGGCCTGCCCTGCAATTATGCCATTTGCGTGAGTTATATTTTCCGATGCCGTCATATTCTTGTTGTTGTCCTCCGGGCTTGTTGTATTGTTAATTTCCTGCGTCTCCTGTAGCTCGTTGCTGCCTGTTTTACAAGAAACAGATGCCAGCGAAAGTAGCAGGATTTCCATCAGGGCTTTATAACCATTATTCATTTATTTTGAGCTTAAGTTGTGAATGTATACTTGCGATTGCGCACTCTATTTATTGTTGCTTGTCAATAATTTGCAAAGTTCTATTGTCTTTTGTTCCATTAAAAAACTTTTCTAAAACTAAACGGAAGACAGGATTGGTGTTAGGAAGTACCGAAAACAAGGTCATAGATGATTTCAGCTTTAAATCGTCAGGACTTCCGAATATTTTATTAGCATCATTAGATTCCAGGCCAAGCAATTCGTTGCAGATAAGCACAAGCCTGCTACCTAAAACCGGATGTTTTAAATATTCTTCCGCTTCCTGGATGTCTTTTATAGCATAAAACTTTGAGGTTTCGCTAAAACCCAGACCTTGTATCTGCGGAAAAATATACCATATCCAATGGCTTCGTTTTCTGCCCTTCTTAACTTCTGATAAAGCAGTCTGGTAGTCCGCTTCCTGTGCATCAAGGAACCTTTTCAAGCTGTTTTCTCTGGTCATTTGCCTCTGGTTGTTTATGATGTTAGGTAATGTACTGGGCTAAACAAGCCTTTATGTCTTCTTCTTCAATTGCTGGATAATCTACCATGATTTCATGAGTGGTCATTTCTGATGACAGCAAGTCTAATATCATTTCAACCGGATACCGCATGTTTCTTATGGTTGGCTTTCCATGACAAATTTCGGGGTTGAGTGTAATTCTATTGAGTAGTGCTTCCATTGCAGTTATTATAAATTTATCCTTTTATACAGATACTTTAAATAAGACTTCTTAAACACTGCACCTAGCGATTTATTTTTGTAATTTTCTCTCAATCCAGTCCTTTATACCGTTGAAAGTCAATTGCCCTGTGGCTATTGAGATAACAAAATCGTACTTTTCTTCCTGTTCTGCCTGAATGTCCTGCCCGGATTGTAAAAGTAAAAGACGCATTAGTACATATCTAGTCCGTTTATTGCCGTCTACGAATGGATGGTTTTTTAAGATACTTTCAATAATTGCTGCTGCTTTGGCGGCTGGAGTGGGATATAGTTCTTGTTGGTCAAATGTGGCGAATGGACGATTTATAGCGGCATCTAATGCTCCAAAATCTCTTATTCCTTTCGCTCCTCTAAATTCTTCTATTAACAGATTATGTATTTGCTCAACTTCTTTTATACTAATCACTGAGCCAATTTCTTAAGAAGTTCTTCGTCCTCAGTTAATATTTTTTTCAAATGCTGAGAGTTATTAAAATCAGATGCGGTTCTTTTCTGTACTTCTTGTAAGTAGGAAAGAACGTCCTCCAGAAGATTGTCCGGAACATTGTCCAGAACTTTCTGAATCTCTATTTTAAGGTCTTTGGCTGTCATTGTTCTTATTTCTTTCCAATAAATTTACGAATTTATTTTCTCCTACGTTTTTCTTAAATGTTCTTTAATTAGCGGCTTAACATCACACCTACTCTTACCTGCACTATACACAGAACCTGCCACTCCCTACTTCCTGTTAAAGAACAACTCCTGATATCCGACCAGCAAATCGGCGCGGCTGCCGGGCGGGCGGTAGTAGATAAGGATATCGTAAACGTTGTCGGTTTCGAAGTGGCTGCCTTCAAAGTAGCTGGCGTCGGGCGCTGCGGCGCTGCCGGGTTTTAAAGTATAGTAGTAGTTGTAGTACCCTTGTTTCAGCAGCAGGCGGCCGGAGTATACGCCGCGCTCTATGTCATACAGCAGGCGGGCATTTTCCTGCAAGCGCCAGTCTGTCAGTTCGCCCATCACATATACATCGCCCGATGCCGCCTCGGGTACTTTCAATTCAAAATCTACCCAAGTATAGTCGCCATTCACTTCGCCGCTGCCATACTGTTTGTTACCAAAAATGCGTTGCCCATTAATATCCGGATCCTGACTGTACACGGCGTTTTGCCGGTCCTGGTCCGTCTGTAAGTTTACCTCTACCGGGCTGGCCTGCAGGTTTATACTTTGCACCCCGATATCGTTGAAGTTCAGGCTCCGTGTATCGAAGGCGCGGAATTCGCTAAGGCCTTTAAACTGCTCCTTCGGGTCGAAGAACACGTACTCGAGGCGGCGCTGAGCATCGTGCACGTAGGTAGGTTGGTAAGCTTTGGCATTGTCCCAGCGGTAGTTCTGGCGCATCACTGCCTTTACTTCCTGCGTGGGGCTTACAATAGGAAAGTCCGGATAAAACACATTAAACTCCACCGGCTGCCGTGCTTCGCGCCCAGTTGGGCCAATTGGCGCACCGAGTTTGGCGGTTACAGTTACCGCATTCTGATACACCAGCAGACGGCGCGTGAGCAGCAGGTTGCCGCCCTCCTCGCTCACCACCAGCAGGTAATTGCCGCTTAATTTTACGCGCGGTACCTGAAAGCGGTAGTGCACGTACGGAATGCGCGTATTTACCGAGTTCTGAACATCGGTAATAAAAAATTCATTAAAAGCATTGAGATACTGCGTTTCGTTGAGCCCGGATGGTGTCCAGTCGGCGTTACAGTATACCATTTTGGCTATAAGTCGCTGTGGGCCTGCATTTATCCGGTCAAACTCCAACAGAATGGGCTGCGCCTGGTCGAGCGAAACAACAGGCGGCTCCAGCACCTCCTGGGGAGTGCCGGTGGTTCTGTAAGCCTGCACAGAACTTACATTTTCCGCATAAATAAAATCCTCGTACCACAGCTGGCTTTGTACGCCACCACCAGTGGTACTGCCGGTTTGGCCCTGCTGCTCCAGCGGCACGCAGGCTGCTGTGCCAAACGCAAGCGCAAGCGCAACGAAATAAGTATAAGTTTTTGTTTTTAGCATGCAGGTTTAGTGTTTAACGAGGTTGCCGTTGGCAACCGAACGAAGATAGCAAAAGTATGCTGTAACCTACGCCTCAGGGAGCCATTTAAAGTATGGTTATTCGAGGCAGACGGCAGCTAACAACTTGATTTATACTTCCAGTATGGTGTTGATGGTGATGCCTGCCTCCAGCGTTTTCTGTACCGGGCATTTGGAAGAAATGCCTTCGAGGCGAATCCGCTGCTCCGCCGTCAGGTTGCCGGTGAGCCGCAGCCGCTTTGTTACCTGGCTTAGTTTAGTGTTCTTATCTTCGCAGTTCAGGCAGTCGTTGGGGTGTATGCGTTCGTGCCACAGATTTACTTCGGCGCGCTCCAGCGGCCAGCCTTTGCGCTGCGCATACATATGCAGCGTAATTACGGTACAGGCACCGAGGGCACTCAGTATAAAATCATACGGATCGGGACCTGCTTTCAGGCCCGTTACCGCGCCCGATTCATCAATTACCATAGTCTGATTACCGGCCTTGATGTTTGCCACCAGGGGCGCAGTGCTGTCAGCACTTACTGTTAAAAAACCTTCTTTTTCTATGATATTCATCTGTTATCAGCTTTAAACCACGCAGCTGCATGGCCTTCAGGTATAAGCAAAACAACGGCAAAAGGTTTTATCCGGTGCAGAAGCAATTAGATGCCCGTACGATGCGGCCAGCGTACATCCACAACAGAAAAATTTTAAATTCTGCTGCCAGATAAGGCAGGCAAATAAAGCAATGTATTCGCACCAAACACCTTCATACCAGCCTCAGCATAATAATCGTGCTACCTGATACGCAATCCGTGCTACAAAAAATCAAAACCGCAGCACAAACCGTGTTCCTTTTCCCTGCTCCGACTGCACCGAAATAGTACCTTTGTGCAGGCGCATAATCTGCCGCGACAGACTCAGACCAATGCCGGAGCCAGTCTTTTTGGTGCTGAAAAAAGGTATAAAGATTTTGCTCATTGCTTCGGGTGTCATGCCGGAACCATTGTCGGCTACTTCTATACTTATCCGGCTGCGTTCGTCGAGGTAGGCACGAAGTATAATCAAGGCTTCCGGCTGCTCCTGCACGGCCTCGATGGCGTTTTTTACCAGGTTAATGAGCACCTGTTCAATCATACTTCTGTCAGCCGTCAGCAGCAGACTATCAGCCGGCACTTCCATTTCTAGTCTCACCTGGCTGGAAGCCAGTTGCTTGCGCATCAGCATTTTAATTTCCTGCAGCAGTTCCGTTACATTAAAGCGGTTTAATTGCGGCACGGAGATGGCCGTCAGGTTGCGAAAATCATTTACAAAACGGATGAGCCCGTCGGAGCGGCGGCTGATGGTTTGCAGGCACTGGCCAATGTCGGCCAGTTCTTCACGCAGCAGCGTTACTTCTTCGGCCTGCGTATCGGTAAAGCTGTTAATTTCTTCGGATGCGCTGGCCGAGAGCGAGGCGATAGGCGTGACCGAGTTCATAATTTCGTGCGTGAGTACTTTGATGAGGTTGTGCCAGGCTTCCATTTCTTTCTCCTCCAGCTCGCGCTGAATGTTCTGGACAGATGCAAGCCGGATGCGGTCGCCAAGCAGCGACAGTTCCATCACATGCACCGACAAATTAGCCTGCTCTCCCTCCTGCCGCAGCGGCACCAACACTTTTTCGCCATGCTCCAACTGTTGCAGCCCCAGCGCTAGTTCCGGACTTATAGTTGCGAGTTCCTGTATTTGCTGTGCCTGCCTGATATGCAGCAGTTTTTTGGCGGCGTTGTTGAACAAAAGTATACTTCCGTCAGGTTTATAGGTGATGATGCCGATGCCGATGTGCTGCACAATGGCCTCGAAGTATAGCATGTTTGCCTCCTTTTCGGCCCGTACTTCCCGGAATTTCTCCATCACCTCGTTTAGCCGCAGGGCCAATTCCTGCTGCCTTTTGCCCTCTCCTTTTGTGTGGAACAGTTCCGTAAAGTCATCATACTTAATTGAGTTGAGAAAGCGGAGAAAAAGCTTGTTGGTGCGCTCCTGCAAAAGTATGAGCAGCCACACTTGCAGTAAGATAAAAATTCCCAATCCGATGAGCGTACCACGATACGCCGGGCTAAAATCAAGGCGCGCAAAAAAGTAAATGCATATAACTAGCAGCAGCACGCGCAGCAGTAGTTGCAGCCTGTAGTTTCTAAAGCGCATACTTTTCTAAACGTCGGTAGAGCGCGCCGCGTGATAAACCCAGCTCCTTAGCGGCTTTGGAGATGTTGCCATCGTGTTTTTGCAGCGCTCTTAGCACCGTTTCCCGTTCCAGTCCTTCCAAATCCAGGCTTTGCGGCGTGGCTGGCGCGGCAGCAGCAAGTGGCGCTTCGTGTTCGGTCAGAAAGAAAAAATCGTCGGCTTCCAGTTCGCGGTTGTCGCTCATGATCGAGGCGCGTTCCAGCACATGCTGCAGTTCGCGCACATTACCCGGCCAGTTGTAACGGCATAATCGCTCCAGCCCCGAAGCGCCCAGCCGCTTTACCGGCTGTTTATACTTCTGCGCGTAGGTAGCCAGAAAGTGGCCGGCAAAAAGCGGAATATCATCTAAGCGGGTGCGCAGCGGCGGCAGGTTCAGTTCAACAGTGTTGATGCGGTAGAGCAAATCCTGGCGAAATTCGTTGCGCTGCACCATCTTTTTGAGCGGCATGTTGGTGGCGCAGATTAACCGCACGTCCACCGGTATTGGTTTGTTGGTGCCCACCCGAATCACTTCGCGCCGCTGCAGCACCGTGAGCAGTTTGGCCTGCATGGCCAGCGACAGGTTACCAATTTCATCCAGAAATAACGTACCGCCGTTAGCTGCTTCTATCCGGCCGATGCGGTCTTCTTTGGCATCGGTAAAAGCGCCTTTTTTATGCCCGAACAATTCACTTTCGAACAAAGATTCGGTTACGGCGCCCATATCCACGGTTACAAAAACTTTATCGGCGCGGGAGGAGCGTTGGTGTATGGTGCGGGCAATCACTTCTTTGCCCGTTCCGTTCTCGCCCAGCAGCAGCACGTCAGCATCGGTTCTGGCTACTTTATCGATAATGGAAAACAGCTGGCGCATGGTTGCACTTTCGCCGGTGATAACAGGTTGCGGTGTGTTGAGTTCGGCAGTCAGCGAACGGTTAACTGCTTTCAGCTGATTTACTTCTTTGTAGGAGTTGCGCAATTTGGAAGCGGACGACAGCGTCGCCAGCAGCTTTTCGTTCTGCCAGGGTTTCAGCACAAAATCGGTGGCACCTTCTTTCAGCGCCCGCACGGCCATTTCCACATCCCCAAAGGCAGTTATCATCACCACCACTGCCGACGGGTCATACTTCAGGATTTCCTTGAGCCAATAAAAGCCTTCCTGCCCGCTGGAGATATCTTCAGTAAAGTTCATGTCCAGCAGAATCAGGTCGAAGTCTTCGTTGGAAAGCAGGAACGGGATCTTCTTTGGGTTTTTCTCCATCACCACTTCCCGGGCATATTTGCGCAGCAGCATCTTCGCCGAAAACAGTACATCTTCGTTATCGTCGATAACTAGGATGCGCCCTAAATTCTGTTCTTCCATGGTTTAATTTTGAATGCGTGATTGAGTGAATTATGAAAGCAGCGGATTTATACTTGTTATACTTTTATTTTATACCTGTGCCTTCCGCTATACTATACAATATTGTGCCAAGCCAATACTTATAAATTCACAGGCTTTCAAATACATTATAGAATTTCTCCTTCCAATTGCTTCTAAACAGCTATACCTTATACTTAGCGCTCAAATCTGCTACCTATACTTTTATACTTATCTGCCCTAAGATACAGTTTTCAGGTATAAAATGTCCTGTCCGTTGTCCATACATGGACAGTATTTGTCCGGCTTTGGACACAGCAAAATATGCCTTTCCGCCTCTGCAGGCAAGTATCGTGGTTTTCTGATTCTGGCACAGGAGTTGGCAAAGAGTGTTTGTCTGAATCAGGCGCTAACCCAAAAAACTATGCTACGCATCTACTTTCTTACAGCTTTCCGTTCGCTGATGCGTAACAAAAGCTACAGCTTCCTGAACATTGCCGGCTTGGCGCTGGGCATCACGTGCAGCATTTTGCTTTTCCTGGTCATCAAGTATCAACTCAGCTACGACACTTTTCACGCAAAAGCCGACCGTATCTATCGCCTGAATGTTATTTTTAACAATGTAGATTTTAAAACGCCTGGCTCTCATATCGCGCTGCCAGCACTCATGCGCAGCAACAGCAACCTGGGCTTTGATGCGGTAACGCAAATTCAGGGCGAAGAAGGCGCTCAGATTAACATTTTAGGCGAAGATGGCACGTTTACCAGAAAGTTCTTAGAAGATGGCCACATTGGTTTTGTAGAGCCTTCTTTTTTTGATGTATTCGATTTTGAGACAGGCCTAGCTGATCTTCGTCCCTATCTGGCCGAGCCTAACACAGTTGTTCTTTCGCAAAGTATAGCCGATAAATATTTTCCGGGAGAAGATGCTGTTGGAAAGGTGCTCCGGTATAACAACCTCTATAACCTGAAAGTGGCCGCCGTGATGCCCGACATACCCGGCAACTCAGAGTTCCCGTTTGTAATGTTGATTTCTTATGAAACCATTAGAAAAAGCTTGCCATCAGATTGGGGAAATCTTTCCAGCTCGCATCAAACGTATGTAGTACTCCCCTACGGAATGTCAGCAGGCACAGCGGAGGCTACGCTCAACAGTTTTGTAAAACGACATAATAATTCCAACAATTCTGAACAGCATTATGTGCTGCAACCGCTTAGCAACATACATTATAATCCGGAACTTTATGGCGGATTTGCCCAGACGCCTATCACAAAGGAAATGATTCTGGCGATGGCTATCGTTGGCATTGTCCTGCTGTTGACGGCCTGCATCAACTTTATAAATCTGGCAACCGCACAGGCCCTTAAACGCGCCAAAGAGGTAGGCGTGCGTAAGGTGTTGGGCAGCAGCAAGCGGCAGCTCCTTTTGCAGTTTCTATGCGAAACGTTGCTTGTGGTGCTTTTTGCCACTTCTCTCTCTGTCATACTTACAGAGCTGGCCCTGCCTTACCTGAACGAACTGCTGGAGCTAAAGATGACTTTCCGCATACTTGGAGATCCGGTTCTGCTCCTGTTCCTGGTGGCCCAGGCTTTATTGGTTACGCTCTTTGCGGGCTTTTATCCAGCTTTTGTCTTATCCAGTTTCCAGCCTATTACAGCGCTTAAAAGTCGCACCAATCTTCAAAAAGCTGGGGGCGTGTCGCTGCGCCAAGTGCTGGTGGTGCTGCAGTTTACCATTTGCCAGGTGCTCATCATCAGCACTATTTTAGTAAATGAACAGATGGATTACTTTCGTAACAAACCTTTAGGTTTTGATAAAGACGCGGTGATAACCGTGTATATGCCCACAGCATCCGGGTTAAAAATGCAGCCGCTGCGCCAGGAACTTCTTAATAATCCTGCTATCAGGGCTATCAGCTTTGCCTCAGATGCTCCTGCTTCCGGCAGTATACAGTTAAGCAATTTCTTTTTTAACAATGCCACAGAAGGTGAAGCATATCAGACACAGAAAAAGTTTGCAGACGCGCATTACTATGACTTGTTTAACATGAAGTTTCTGGCCGGGCATACCTATACCGACGGTGATTCCCTTAAACACATGATTATCAACGATACCATGCGCCGCAAACTCGGCCTGAAAAGCCCGGGTGATGCCATCGGCAAAAAGATATCCATCGGAGGCGGCGATGAACTTGCCGGCCCCATCGTGGGTGTAGTAGCAGACTTCCATCAGGCATCTTTACAACAGCCTATCGAGCCACTTATTATGACGCGCAACCCCAGCGACTATACCACCCTTTCCGTTAAAATAAGCCTGAACCAGAAGCAGGAGGCACTAAAGCACCTGGAGAAAGTATGGAATATGGCTTATCCGGATGATGTCTTCAACTATGAGTTTCTGGATGAAAGCATTGCCCAGTTTTATGAAGATGAAGCCCGCCAGAATACTTTGTTCAAAATCTTCTCCTTCATCGCTATTTTTATCGGCTGCCTAGGCTTGTATGGTTTGGTGGCTTTTATGGCGGTGCAGCGCACCAAAGAGGTAGGCATCCGCAAAGTAATGGGCGCTTCTGTCTTCAACATCACCGTGCTTTTCTCCAAAGAGTTTATAAAACTGGTACTGATTGCGTTTGTAGTTGCCGTGCCCATTGCCTATTACCTCATGCACCTATGGCTGCAGAATTATACCTATCGCATCAGCATCAACTATTGGCCGTTTATACTTGCCGGCCTTGCTACCTTGCTGATTGCGCTGCTTACTATGAGTTCTAAAGCAATACAGGCAGCTCTGGCTAACCCGGTGGTGTCTTTAAAAAGTGAGTAATTATCTGAATCTTAAAGTGAAGTGATGTATGGTTATTTTACTTGATACAGCCAATGAGATCTTAAAACCGCTGCTGCTGATTCCGCTCTCTAAACTATTTTTGATCATAGAAATCACATAAATCAGCTTCAATCAAAGGTTCAGACAGTAATAATAAGGAAATTCGCGTATTTTTGTTCGTATCAGTATTTATTCATCATACTTAAACTATACGCAATATGAATACCGGATTACAGCACCTCCACTCTTACCTAGCTTACCTCGTACTGCTGGGGCTAGTGATATCCATTATCAGCGCAGTAGCTGGCAGCGCCGGGAATAAACCATTCACCGACAGTAACCGGAAAATGGCCCTGCTCGGTTTAATACCGACGCACTTGCAATGGGTGGTGGGCCTGATTTTATACTTTGTTTCGCCGCTTGGCGCTCCCAATTTTACAAGTACGGCCATGAAAGATTCTGTTTCGCGCCTTTACATACTGGAGCACCCGCTGATGATGATCATCGCCGTTATACTTATCACCGTGGGCTATGCCCGCGCAAAACGTTTAATAGGCGATCGCAGGGGCTTCCGCGCTATTTACATTTTCTATGGCATCGCACTGGTACTTATTTTAGCGCGTATCCCGTGGAATGCATGGCCAGGTAACTAGCCGCCGCTATTAGTATAACTACATTAAAGTATAAACCCTGCCCGAGCGACTCGGGCAGGGTTTATACTTTAATAGTAAATAAAATTTAAAGCAAAAGCATCAGGCTGAGATTATAAAATCTTTAATCAGGTGGTTTACTTCGTATGGTTTTTCGTGGTGCAGCCAGTGTGTAGCATTATCAATAAATACCAGTTGCCCGCTTTTGCACCTGGCTATACTTTGCTGCGCCATCTCCTGTCCCAGAAAAGCATCTCTCCTTCCCCAAATCAGCAGCGTCGGCACAGTTACATCTCCTGCCAAATTCAGTTTGTTATACTTGTAGGCACGGTACCAGTTCAGCATACTTGTTAATGCTTTCGGCTGCTGCCAGGCGGCTTTGTAATGCGCTATGTCCTCCTCAGTAAAAGTGCCTCTTTTAGAAGTGGTTCTTATACTTTGTTCCAGCAACTTATAGTTAAAAGCACTGCCGGCCAGTTCCGGCAGAAACGGCAGCTGAAAAAAACCTGCGTACCAGCTCTTCAGCATTTGTTTTGGATTGTGCTTTAAATTGTCTTCCATCACCTGCGGATGCGGCATGTTCAGGATAATAATCTTTTCCAGCAGCTCGGGGTAACATATTGCCATTGCCCAGGCCACGGCACCACCCCAATCGTGCCCGGCCAGGTATACTTTTTCGTGCGTTAGCTGCCGGATGAGCGCCGCTATATCGCCGGTGAGTTTCTCCAGAGTATAAGCTTTTACACCGGCGGGTTTGCTGCTGTAGTTATAGCCGCGCTGGTCGGGCGCCACTGCCCGGTAACCCATTTCCGCAAAGTATGGCAGCTGTTTGCTCCAGGCATACCAGAACTCCGGAAACCCGTGCAGAAACAAAATTACCTTACCTGTTTGCTCCCCGGCTTCTGCCACGTGCAGGCTAACGCCATTCACCGCGTATGCTTGTTCCTGTACAACCATAACTTGTGATACTTAAAAACACCATTTAAAGATGTGGCTGCCTTTGGTCAACCAGCTTTATTTCAACCTAATACAGCTTGCCGCGCCTTCCTTATTTTCTTAAAACTATATATTCTTAAAACTAATTACTAAAATATTTAGTATATTATACTAATATAATTAGCGTAAGCTGTATATTTGGCTTTAAATAAACGAAAGAAACTATGGAAGACGCACTTTTATACCCATTCCCTACCCAGTTGCCACCCAACATTGAGATAGTGTCGGTAGATGTTCTGGATCTGGATCTGCCGCTGGCGGCATCTTACGTTGCTGCCGGTTTTCCCTCGCCAGCCGACGATTATATAGAGGACAACGCCAACCTGCAGCAGCTGCTCATCAGCAACCCGCCTGCCACTTACCTGGTGCGGGTGCGGGGCAATTCCATGATGGATGCCCAACTGCACGACGGCGATATTCTGGTAGTAGACCGCTCGCTGCAGGCCAGCGAAGGGCAGATTATTATAGGCTTAGTTGAAAGTGAGTTTACCGTAAAGCGCCTGGTTCGCCTGAACGAAAAGCTATACCTGCAGCCTGCCAACAAGCAATTTTCGCCACTGGAACTGAACGAAGCAATGGACTTTAAACCCTGGGGCGTGGTGGTATGGTCGCTGCACAAAATAAAGCTGGAAGCATGACCGGGCTTATTGCCTTGGTAGACTGCAACAACTTCTATTCCTCCTGCGAGCGGGTTTTTAATCCGAAGCTGGAAGGCAAGCCTATCGTAGTGCTCTCTAACAACGACGGTTGTATTATTGCCCGTTCGGAGGAAGCAAAAGCCTTGGGTATACCTATGGGCGCATCAGCTTTTAAAGTAAAGCCGCTGCTGGAAGAAAAAAAGGTACACGTGTTTAGCAGCAACTATACTTTGTATGGCGATATGTCGGCCAGGGTAATGCAGACACTGGCGCATTTTTCGCCGCACCTGGAAGTATACTCTATTGATGAGGCTTTCCTGGAGCTAAACCACCTGCCAGGCCGACACGTTTGCGAGCAGGCGCTCCAGCTCCGCCATACTGTAAAGCAGTGGACAGGCATTCCTGTATCTGTAGGCATTGCACCTACCAAAACGCTGGCAAAGCTGGCCAACCGGTTTTGTAAGAAAGGAGCAGGCACAGGACAAGTGCTGTTGCTGCAAACCGCTGCCGACATAGCAGGGGCGCTGCAGCAAACGGAGGTGGGCGCTGTGTGGGGAATCGGGCGGCAACAGGCGCACAAGCTGGCAACCTTCGGTATTTACACAGCCAAAGATTTGTCCGACGCTTCGGATGCCTTTGTAAGAAAGCATCTTACGGTTGTAGGACTGCGCACGGTAAAAGAGCTACGCGGCGAACCTTGCCTGGAACTGGAGCAGGTAGCAACCAATAAACAACATATCTGCACGTCGCGCTCTTTTGGTCAGCCGGTAATGGCGCTGGAACTGGTGCAGGAAGCAACGGCCTTGTATGCCTCGCGGTGTGCCGCCAAGCTGCGCCGCCAGCAGAGTTGCGCAAGCGCCATCACCGTTTACCTGCAGGCTTATCCCTTTAAAAACGAACAGGCTTACTACAACAGCAAAACACTGCAATTGCCTGCCGCTACCAACAGCACGCTGGAACTGGTGCAGTATGCCGCCCGTGCGCTGGGTTTGCTTTACAGGCCGGGCTATCGCTACAAAAAGAGCGGCGTTATTGTATCGGAGCTTTGCCCCGAAATGCAAGCGCAACTGCCGCTGCTCGACACCATAGACCGCGAAAAGCACCGGCGCCTGATGCAGGTAATGGATAGCATAAACACAAAATGGGGTAAAGAAACAGTTACCACAGCGGCTCAGGGCGTTTATGGCGATGACAAAAGCAGCCGGAAAAATCCATGGAAAATGAGGAGCGCGCATCGGTCAAACCGCTATACCACGCATTTGGAGGAGCTGCTTTGTGTACAGGTATAGGCGCAAGTATAGCTGGTTTGTAAAGTATAATAAGTGTTTCGGCTCTCACCTTGCATTTTTCTGAATCAGAATTTACAGGATGAATGCAGACCAGGTGAATTAAATAAGTATAAAGCTGATTGTGCGGGAGAGAAAGGCAAATGTTTTCTCTATAAAACAGCAGCATCACTTATGATCATCGCCCGCGGATTTTATACTTTATACATCCTGTAAATCCTGATTCAGACACAGGTAGGTTTTGGCACAATTAAGTACTAACCAACAACAGACAAAAAGATGAAACCAGAGGAATACCTGAAAGGACGCGGCGCACAGTATAATCCGGCCAACCCGTACTTAAAGCAGGAATATGTGGCCAGCCATATAGAAGGGCTGGACGAGGCGATGATCTCTAACTCCAAAACTGAATTCTTTACTGAACATCCGAAAAAAATTGTAAATAAGGTGGAAAGCCCTGACATCGGCCTCTCCTACTCGCTGAACCCTTACCAGGGCTGCGAACACGGCTGCATTTACTGCTATGCCCGCAACACGCACCAGTACTGGGGCTATGGCGCCGGACTGGATTTTGAGCGGAAAATAATCGTAAAGGAAAATGCGCCGGAGGTACTGGCCCGGCAACTGGAGAATAAAAACTGGAAAGTAATGCCCATTATGCTGGCCGGCAACACCGACTGCTACCAACCTATCGAAGCCAAAAAGCAGCTCACGCGCCGCATCCTGGAAGTGCTGCTGCAGTACCGCCACCCGGTGAGCCTCATCACCAAAAACGCCCTTATATTGCGGGATGTAGACCTTTTGCAGGAGCTCAACAAGCTGGACCTGGTACACGTGAACATCAGCATCACCACGCTGGACGAAAAGCTGCGGCAAAAACTGGAACCACGCACCGCTTCAGGCGCCAAACGACTGGAGGTAGTACGGCAACTGGCCGCAGCTGGCCTGGATGTGAATGTGATGGTGGCGCCCGTGATACCCGGCCTGAACGATTCGGAGATTCCGCAGATTATCAAAAAAGCAGCGGAGGCCGGCGCCTGTAATGCAGCCTATACAATTGTGCGGCTGAATGGCAGCATCGGCCCCATCTTCGAAGATTGGATTCGGCAGGCTTTTCCGGACCGGGCAGATAAGGTGCTTGGCCAGATTGCCGACTGCCACGGCGGCCAGCTAAACGACAGCCGCTTTGGCACCCGCATGCACGGCGAAGGCAAGTTTGCCGAAGCGATAGCCAACCTCTTTAAAATGAGCAAGCAGAAGTACATGGCGGGCCGCAGCCACCGACCTTACAACTTTAGCCATTTCTGCACGCGCAACGGCAAGCAGTTAGGCTTGTTTTAAACTATAAATCAGCCATACTTATACTTTAGAAGTTCCTCATTTTAATGATTTGATAAAGGCGCCTGCGCAACGCCGGAAAAAAGGCAACTTGTATAACATAATTTCGCTTTGGTGTAGAAGTAAAAAGGCAAGACTAAAAAATCCCTGTTCTGGCTCAACATAAATCTTATGGGAAATTATATCATCCATTAGAATTATATAAACGAAGTATAATAGAGAAGCCTGCTAGGTTTCTCAGACAGCCTTACCTGTCATCTCCTATTTATAGAAGCAGCACAAAATAAGTTGCTGAAATGGATTTTACAGTTAAATCGCCGTAGGTATAAACTCTGACCAGGTATAAAACAGCAAGTATAATTTACCGATGCATCTACTCAAAATGATGGTTACTGCCATGGCATTCATCTGCCTTTCGGGCTGCGAACAACAGCAGCAAACTAAAAGCACCTTGGCTGCGACAGCACAATCTGAAGCAGGGCCACTCCGATTTGATATAAAAACCGTAATGCGCTCTTCCGGCCCCTGCGGCCCCGACAGCAGCACCTGCGCTAAAGTAAGCATTGTTTATCCTGAAGCCGTGGCTGGCCCCGGCAAACAGCGCCAAAGTATAAACCGCTATGTGCAACAGCGGCTGCAAAGCATTAAACTTGATCTCAACCCTGACGCCAATACAACAGCGACAGGCAATGGCGCCGAAGATTTGGCAGACTTTTTTCTGAAACAGCGACAGCAGTTTATAGAAAGCATGAAAACCATGCCCGACATGCCGGCGGCCATTGCAGGCTGGGAGATGCAGGTAAAGGGCAAGCCGTTATACATTTCTGAGAAGGTAGTTTCGCTGCGTTTCGATATTTATCACTTTTCCGGTGGCGCACACGGCAACCCCTCCAATATCCTGCAAAGCTTTGATAGTACCGGGCACGCGCTCACCCTCACCGAAATAGTAAGCGATACGGCACAACTTAGAAAGCTGGCAGAGCAGAAGTTCCGGCAGGTAAGAAAAGAAGTGGTAGGCAATAAAACCCTGGAAGAAGCAGGATATTTTGTAGAAGGAGACACATTGCCCCTGCCCCAGAATTATGCGCTCTCGCCCGAAGGCCTGCTGCTATACTACAACCCTTACGAAATAGGACCTTACGTGATGGGTGCTACAGAACTGGTGCTGCCATACACGCAACTGCAAAGCCTGCTGAAACCTGCTTATCGCCCATAATTGCTTCAGGGCTTTAAGCAGAGCGCAGCGCTGCCGCAACTTAGCGCTGCCTTTATAGTATGAATGGCTATAAACTCCCAATAGTGAACTATATGGAACCCGGAAAAGACGTTGTAGTGAAGAGTTGGGTAGAGTTGCAGGCTGCCCTTTTTGACCATAGCTGGGACGACAAGATTGAGCGGTTTCGCTCGGCCTACGTGTACCGCGGCAACTGGAACAAAGCTTTTAACCTGGGCACCAGCATTATGCGCATCGGCAGCAAGTATGAGCAACTGGAACCGCACCTGCTGCGCAACTTCCGCAAGTATGCCCACAGCAGTGCCTCGCCCGGCGACTCTTTCTGGAACTGGCTGGCTGTAGCCCAGCACCATGGCCTGCCCACCCGCCTCCTCGACTGGACGTACTCGCCGCTGGTAGCGCTGCACTTTGCCACCGAAGACCTCTCGAAGTATGAGGAAGACGGAGCCGTGTGGTGCATTAACTATGTGAAGACAAGAGATTATTTACCGGTTCCGCTAAAAAAAGCCCTGGACGAGGAAGGCTCCAACGTGTTTACGCCAGAAGTACTGGAACCTGTAGCTCCTTCTTTAAAAGCACTTAAAACTTTTCAGGAGCAGGATTATGTAATGTTTCTGGAGCCACCCTCGCTGGATGCCCGCATTATCCATCAGTATGCGCTGTTCTCGCTGATGTCGGATGTAAGAGCCGAACTGAGCCAGTGGCTGCAGCAGCATCCCGAGTTATACTTCCGGGTTATTATTCCGGCTGGCCTGAAATGGGAAATACGCGACAAACTGGATCAGGCTAATATCACGGAGCGGGTGCTTTTCCCGGGCCTTCAGGGTCTGAGCCATTGGCTGAAGCGCCATTATACTCACAAGTAAAATGAAAAGATAATGAATTTTACCAAAATCTGAAACCATAATCCCATATTTGTCAGAGAAAGCCCCTATATTCAGCCATTCAACTACGCTTATACTTTATTATACTGATGACATTGCGCAGATTGCTCACCCAAAACACCTTATTTAGTTTGCCACATTTAAAAAGCCCCCATACGTTTCACCATAAAACCTTTACTTCTAAAGCAGCTGTTATACTTTGTACCTTGTTCCTGACAGGTGCCTGCACCCAGGAAAGAGAAGTGAAGTCAGGCACGGTGGCAACAGCACCAAAGGAGATTTCAGCAGCAGCAGATACTGTTGCGCCCATAGCTGTAGTTCCTCAAGATACCGCAACCACAGCCGCCACTTTTGTAGCCGAAAGATCAGCGCCTGCCGATAATACTGTGGATTATCATTATCCGGGCCCGCAGCCACTGCCGGGCGCCATATTGCCGGGCAAGCGCATAGTAGCTTTTTACGGCAACCCGCTCTCCAAGCGCATGGGCATACTAGGAGAACTGCCGCCGGAGCAAATGCTGGCTAAGCTGGATGGAGAAGTAGCCAACTGGAACAAAGCCGATTCGCTGACGCCGGTGCAACCCGCCCTGCACGTAATTGTAGTTACAGCGCAGGGCCAGCCAGGCAAAGGCAGCAAGTACAGGCTGCGCATGAGCGACAAAATGATTGATGGCGTGCTGGAAATGGCCAAAAAGCGCGATGCTATTGTATTTTTGGATATACAGATAGGACAGAGTACCCTGCAGGAAGAGTTGCCCGCTCTGGCGGATTATCTGAAGTTGCCGCAGGTACATTTAGGCATTGATCCGGAGTTCTCGATGAAGAACGGCGGTGTGCCCGGCCGGAAAATTGGCACGTATGATGCCGCTGATATTAACTATGCCACACAGTTTCTGGCTGACCTGGTGAAGGAAAATAACCTGCCGCCTAAATTACTGATTGTGCATCGCTTTACGCAGCGCATGATAACGAATTACCAGGACATCAAACTGCGCCCTGAAGTACAGGTAGTCATGCACATGGACGGCTGGGGCCACCGCACGCTAAAACAGGATACATACCGCCATTACATTCAGAAGGAGCCGGTGCAGTTCACAGGCTTCAAGCTCTTCTACAAAAACGACCTGAAAAAGAGCTCCCGCCTGATGACGCCGGAAGAAATTTTAGCGCTCAACCCAAAGCCACTGTACATACAGTACCAGTAAGTAATTTTGAAGATGTGGAAATTTGAAGATGGAGTTCTGTTTTCGGGATTTTACTTAACGGAAGTGCGCCGTTTCAATTTCCTGCTTCCTTAAGTATAAACCTGCAGGAGTGATAAAGCGAATTTTATAATGACGAAATCAATCTTTTACCTAGGCAGCTTTTAACCGTACAATGCAGCAGCCGCTTGACAAGCGGCTGTTTTTTATTTATACTTAGCCTTTAGATAAACCAAGCGTAATATGCCCAAAATTCTGATTGTAGATGATGAGCGTGCCATCCGCAGCACACTTAAAGAAATACTGGAGTTTGAAGATTATAATGTAGACGAAGCCGAAGATGGGGAAAAGGCGCTGCAACTGATGGGCAAAACCAAGTATGACGTGGTGCTCTGCGACATTAAAATGCCCGGCATGGATGGCATTGAGGTGCTGGAGAAAGCGATGGAGCTGGTGCCCGATACGCCTTTTATTATGATATCTGCCCACGGCACCATCGATACTGCCGTGGAAGCTACAAAAAAAGGAGCCTATGATTTTTTGCAGAAACCACCCGATCTGAACCGCCTGCTGGTGTCGGTGCGAAACGCCCTGGATAAATCCAGTCTGGTAACAGAGACGAAAATCCTGAAGAAGAAAATATCCAAAACTTATGAAATGGTGGGTGCCTCTCCGGCGCTGATGCGTGTAAAACAAGCCATCGAAAAAGTAGCCCCAACAGATGCGCGTGTGCTGGTAACAGGCCCGAACGGTTCCGGCAAAGAGCTGGTGGCGCGTGCCCTGCACGAGCACAGCAACCGCAGCAACGGCCCTTTAATAGAAGTAAACTGTGCGGCCATACCCAGCGAGTTGATAGAAAGTGAACTGTTCGGCCACGAAAAAGGCTCATTTACCTCGGCGGTAAAGCAGCGCATTGGCAAGTTTGAGCAGGCAACCGGCGGCACTTTGTTTCTGGATGAGGTGGGCGATATGAGTTTGTCTGCACAGGCCAAAGTGCTGCGTGCGCTGCAGGAACATAAAATTACGCGCGTGGGCGGCGACAAAGATATTCAGGTGGATGTGCGCGTGGTGGCGGCTACCAACAAAAACCTGCTGGAGGAGATAGAAGCAAAAAACTTCCGCGAGGATTTATACCACCGCCTGGGCGTTATCCTGATACACGTGCCGCCGCTGAATGAGCGCCGTGAGGACATACCGGATTTGGTGCACAAGTTCCTGAACGACATTGCCAACGATTACGGCAACAAGCCAAAAATCATACTACCCGATGCGCTGGAATACCTGCAACAGCTGGATTGGCGTGGCAATGTGCGCGAACTGCGTAACGTAGTAGAACGCCTCGTGATCATGAGCGGCCCGGAGGTTAGCCTCGAAGACGCCAAAGCTTATGCCCGGCCTATCGCTTCCTGATTTCAGGATGTAAGCTATTAGACAGGAGTTTTATACTTTAGGTTATCGTGAACCCGGGAAGTGAAAGCAGCTGAATATGTCTCGAATTATTCAAACCGCTATGATGTTCTTTCTGTCATTCCGAAAGAATTCTGCCTAAAGGGAAGTTAAGCTATCGCTGTAGAAATCATACTTGGCGTGCGTTATACCTATGATACGATATTTACTTATACTTGCAAAACAGCAACAAAAATCCTGCGAGTCACGAAAAACCAGTATTAACAACTGAAACTATAAAACTACCAGATGAAAACTATCGACCAGTATAACTTTGCCGGCAAAAAAGCATTGGTGCGCGTGGACTTTAACGTGCCACTCGACGAACATAACCGCATCACCGATGATACCCGCATCCGGGCGGTGGTGCCCACTATCCGTAAAATTCTGGGCGACGGCGGCTCCGTTATTCTGATGTCGCACCTGGGCCGGCCTAAAAACGGGCCGGAGGAAAAATACTCGCTCAGGCACCTGATAGATCACTTGTCTGATGAGTTTGATACTGTTGTACGTTTCGCCACCGACTGCACGGGCCACGAAGCTGTTGCCATTGCCAAAGATCTGAAACCCCGTGATATTCTGCTGCTTGAAAACCTGCGCTTTCATAAGGGCGAGGAAAAAGGAGATCCTGAATTTGCTAAAGAGCTGGCCAAACTGGGCGATGTATACGTGAACGACGCGTTCGGCACTGCACATCGTGAGCACGCCTCCACCGCCGTAATTGCGCGCTACTTCCCCAACGACAAAATGATGGGCTATGTGATGCAGGCTGAACTTGAAAATGCGCGCCGTGTAATCGATAAAGCTGAGCGTCCTTATACAGCTATTATGGGCGGCGCTAAAATATCAGATAAAATCCTTATTATAGAAAAATTGCTAGACAAAGTGGACAACCTGCTGATTGGCGGTGGTATGTCTTATACTTTCGTGAAAGCCGATGGTGGCAATATCGGCTCCTCGCTGGTAGAAGAAGACAAAGTGGATCTGGCGGCTCGCCTGATTGCCATGGCCCGCGAGAAAGGAGTAACCCTGATGATACCTGTTGACTCGGTGATTGCCGATGAGTTTAGTAACGATGCCAACGTAGACGTTTGCCTGAGCCACCACATCAAGCCGATGTGGATGGGCCTGGACATTGGCCCCGATGCCCGCGAAACATACGCGGACGTTATCCGCAGCTCTAAAACAATACTTTGGAACGGGCCGATGGGTGTATTTGAGATGTCTAACTTCTCGGTAGGCACCGAAGCAATTGCCGATGCCGTGGTAGACGCTACTCGACTGGGCGCTTATTCGCTGATAGGTGGCGGTGACTCTGCTGCTGCTGTAAACCAAATGGGCTACGCCGATAAGGTATCTTATGTATCAACTGGTGGCGGCGCGCTGCTGGAATACATGGAAGGCAAAACACTGCCCGGTGTGTCCGCACTGGAGCGCACCGATTATTAAAACTGTATTTTAATTTATACTTTTAAAAGTCCCTGCTGCTGCAAAGTAGCAGGGACTTTTTTATGCTTATTATTTTTTCAGATGCTGCTCAGGCTTTCTTTCATATTATTTAATTATTTGCAAATAAAAATATTATAAATACATAAAATATATTTTATTATTACAAATTTATCAATAATATTGCCATTATATTATTGATAAGAATATCTTCAATCTCATAAAGATGTATCAACATAGTTGCTGAACTAATGAACTATACAGACGAACCGATGCAGGCATTCGCCTCAACCGGACCTGCGCTCATAAGACCCGAAACAGGGTTTGCCGGTCACAAAACAGCAGCAGATCCGCCTGCACTTATGCTGCCCGGAGGCAAGTACCTGTCCCGGGTACCTTTCCTGCTGCTGCTGCTTGTTGTTGCAGCTACTTTTGTTTTTCCTTCTGTTCCAGCCGTAACAAGCACCGCAGATATCAGCGCCGCAGATTCTGCCTGGATGCTGACAGCTACCGCCCTGGTACTAATCATGACGCCCGGGCTCGCTTTCTTTTATGGTGGCATGGTGAAAAAGAAGAACGTAATTTCTACCATGCTGCAAAGCTATATATGTATGGCGCTGCTGGCTGTAATCTGGGTAGTATATGGTTTTAGCCTGGCTTTTGGCGAATCAGTTGGCGGCCTGTTTGGCAATCCGCTTACTTACTTTATGATGCATGGCGTGATTGAGAGCAAACCATGGCCTTTGGCGCCGACTATCCCGTTGCTGCTGTTTGCCATGTTCCAGCTTAAATTTGCCATCATCACCCCCGCTCTAATTACTGGCGCTTTTGCGGAGCGCATACGGTTTACGTCATACGTTTTGTTTATCGTGCTGTTCTTCACCTTTATTTATGCGCCGCTGGCACACGCCACCTGGCACCCCGACGGACTCCTGTTCAACTTTGGCGTACTGGATTTTGCCGGAGGCACTGTTGTACACATGTCGGCTGGCTGGGCAGCGCTGGCATCCGCTATTTTTCTGAAAAGGCGCTCCGATACCACCCATAACCCAGCCCGCATTACGTATGTGCTGCTGGGCACAGGTTTGCTGTGGTTTGGCTGGTTCGGGTTTAATGCAGGTTCGGCGATGGGTGCCAGTTCGCTGGCCGTGGTGGCACTCGCTACTACGATGGCAGCCTCTGCTTCGGCTGCGCTGGCCTGGATATTCTTTGATGCTTTAAAGGGCCGCAAACCCTCGGCCATGGGCACCTGCATCGGTGCGGTAGTAGGGCTGGTGGCCATTACGCCTGCGGCAGGTTTTGTTACCATCCCGCACGCAGTTGCCATTGGCTTTATTGCTGCTGTTGTGAGCAACCTGGTGGTAGAGTGGCGCACAAAAACTACCCTCGATGACACACTGGATGTTTTCCCCTGCCATGGTGTAGGCGGCATAGTAGGCATGCTGCTGACAGGCGTATTTGCCAGCCAGGCCATAAACCCGGCCAACACAACCGGCAATGGCCTTATTTTCGGCGAAACCAAACTGTTCCTGATTCACCTGGTTACTTTGGTGGGTGTTTCGGTTTTTGCGTTTGTGGGTTCCTGGCTCCTCCTTATGCTCACTAACCTGATTACGCCACTGCGCGTGTCAGAGGAAGAGGAACATGCAGGCCTTGACCTAACTCAGCATAACGAATCATTATAAACTTTAAATTAGAGCATGTTTAAATTTCAATTGGCATCAAGAAAATCCATCAGATGAGTGTCAGAAGACCCTTTTTAATTCTACTAAACTGTGGTATTAACTCTCACCATTTATCAAATTAGGTGTGGATTTATGATGAAATAAGTCTTTCTAAGGGTTTTCCATTGTGGAATCACCTATTAAAATTTACAAGTAATTGATGACCAGTAAATTATAAATTTAAACATACTCTTAGAGCTATACTTAGATTCCCTGCCGCAGCAACGTAGCAGGGAATTTTTGTTAAACTAGAATTCGGTTTATACTTGCGGCAAGTCTTTTTTTCGTGTTGCTGTAAATTGCTATATTGGCTATGGAGATTAATTATGCTAAACGCCAGGAAAATTATTTGGTTTGCAGGCAACTATCCTCCAAATATAGTGCAGATAAGCGTATGTTCACGTTAAGCAGCAAGTTGCCAACAATAGTGGTGCGTACTAAAAAGGCAAATTGGGGTAATAAATGCTATTTGAAAATGACATGTATTCTGTTAGAATACAGACTTATAAGGCATTATTGTATCTATGACATTTTCATAGGAATTTAAATGCCGTAAAAATGTCGTTATAGATACGCTATCAAACTATGATTTTGTATTTAGTTTTGTTGGGAATCAATATAAAAATTAAAAAATGGAAATAGATGGAAAAAAGGTGAGTGAAATCAGAAAATTAAAAGGGCTTACACAAGAAAAATTAGCAGAATTGGCAAATGTGAATTTAAGAACAATACAACGAATTGAAAATAATAATTGTGAGCCACATGGCAATACGCTAAATTCGATTTGTGAAGTATTAGAAATTAAAATTGAAGACCTAATAATTCGAGATGATAAAATTAATACTGGGTATGTTTATGGCTATAAATTAGCTTCAAAATGGAAAAGACTCTTTGCTAACTTATTAGAGTTTCTGATTTTTTTCACCGTTGTAGGTTTACCTATCATATTTTATAAATTAACAGCAGGAGGATACAATGTAAACGATTTTGGCACTGTTGGGATTGAATATACGACGGCTTTTTCATTATTTGTAGGTGCATTGTTCTACCCATTATTTACAGGAAATTTAGGTCATAAGATATTTGGATTAAAGGTAATTTCAGCAAAAACAGGTGATGACTATAATAAATCGTCCGATGGGGCTATTCGTGAATTTCTAAAGTATATTATGAGTTATCTTTTTATACCCATTATTTGGATTCTGTGGGATGATAAAAATCAGAATTTGTACGACAAATTTACTATGACTTTAGTGGTAGAAAAAAAAGAGATTGCCTAATAAAAAACTGCACCTAATCGAGTAGACGGCCCCGCCAGCGTTAGCTGACGGGGTGCGCCTCTCACACCACTGTACATGCGGGTCTCGCATACAGCGGTTCGTTAAGCTGTGGAGCTACTTTCTTGTAGTAATCGAGCATTGATTCGTACCCCCTCCGGACAAGCCGT